>WPCJ01089624.1_pt1 | contig 94295 bp, 86 predicted proteins | sample 5399831 | NCBI WGS metagenome assembly WPCJ01 (sample SAMN12869470, study PRJNA574797) | sludge metagenome | isolation source: wastewater treatment of pH10 | place: China:Beijing | collected 2019-05-20
GGTTTCAGAGAGTTTTCTTTTAAATGGCAAATATTTTCAAATTGTGTTCTCAAACAATTTCCTTCTTCCAAAAGCCAAACTTTGTCCACATCGATGTCATCAGGAACCACAAAACAATCCTTTTTTGAACCACTTTCCTGGCTTGCGGAGTACAACATCAGTTCCTCGTTGAAAAGAAAATCCTGATAAAATTCATCAGCCGCAGAATATGGTGTAGAAATAATTCCTGCATCTAATTCTCCGGATTTCAAAGATTTGATGATACTTTCAGTTGTCATTTCTTTGATATTCAGTTCAATCTGGGGATTCTTTTGAAGGAAACTAAAAATCTCATTCGGGAGAACATAACTTGAAACGGTTGGGATAATTCCTAGATTCAATTTACCGGCAAGAATATTATTGAGAAAATTAGCCTTGTTCTTGAGTTCCATTACAGAATCAATGACTTTCTGAGCTTCTTTGATAATTTCCGCTCCGGCGTCTGTTGTTCTGATTGGATGAGTTGTTCTGTCAAAAACCTTCACATCAAGCTCATCTTCAAATTTCTGAATCATTGCACTAAGTGTTGGCTGAGTAATGAAACACGCTTGCGCAGCTTTACCAAAATGTTTATATTTATCTACTGCAATCAGATATTCTAGTTGTTGGATATTCACGATTTCTAATTAATTTTATCTATTACAAATATACTTATTAATTTGTTTCATAAATAGGTTTTTTTATCGAATTTAGCATCACAATTAATGAATTAAATCATAAATCTGAAATATGGAAAATAAGAGAAAACTCACAAACGCCGTTGGCTCACCTTATTATGAGCATCAGGATTCGCAAACCGTAGGACCTAGAGGTCCGGTTTTGTTACAGGATTTTATACTTCAGGAGAACCTTGCTCATTTCGTAAGAGAAAGAATCCCTGAAAGAATTGTTCACGCCAAAGGTTCGGGTGCGTACGGAACTTTTACGGTAACACACGATATCAGCCAATATACAAGAGCAAAACTGTTTTCCAAAGTCGGGAATTCCTGCAGGATGTTTGCGAGATTTTCTACAGTAGGCGGAGAAATGGGAAGTGCCGATACGGAAAGAGATCCCAGAGGATTTGCTTTGAAATTCTACACCGAAGACGGAAACTGGGATCTGGTTGGAAACAATACACCGGTTTTCTTTATTAAGGATGCAAAAAAATTTCCGGATTTTATCCATACTCAGAAACGTGTCCCGAAAACCAATTTGAAAAGCAAAACGATGATGTGGGATTTCTGGTCGTTGAATCCGGAATCACTTCATCAGGTTCTGATTCTGATGTCTGACAGAGGAACACCCTATGGTTACAGACATATGCACGGATTCGGGTCTCACACTTTTTCTATGATCAATGAAAATAATGAGAGAACCTGGGTCAAATTTCATTTCAAGACGCAACAGGGTATCAAGAATTTTTCTGATGCCGATGCAACCAAAATGAAAGGTGAAAACCCGGATTTTGCGCAGGAAGATTTAGTCAATGAAATAGAAGCCGGAAATTTCCCGAAATGGAAACTTTACATCCAGACTATGACAGAACAACAGGCAAAAGAATGGCGCTGGAATCCATTTGATGTGACTAAGGTCTGGTTTCAGGACGAATTCCCACTACAGGAAGTTGGCGTAATGGAACTGAATGAAGTTCCAAGAAACTACTTCGTTCACGTGGAGCAGTCGGCATTTGCACCAAGTCACTTAGTTGACGGCATCAGCTTTTCTCCGGACAAGATGCTTCAGGGCAGATTATTTTCTTATGCTGATGCGCATCGATACAGAGTTGGTGTGAACTCGCATCAGCTGGAAGTTAACAGATGCCCATTCGCTGTGAATAATTTCCAAAGAGGTGGTTTTATGGCAGACGATTCTAATTACGGTGACCAGCCGAATTATTATCCAAACAGCTTCAGTGATATAGAACCAACAGAATCATACAAATCTTTCGAATATGACCTGGACAACAATCATGTCGCTAACTTCAACAGGAATCAAAACGATGATGACCATTATACACAGCCGGGATTGTTCTATACAAAAGCTCTGAATCAGGAAACGAGAACAGCTCTGGTAAACAACATCGTTGGCCATATGAGCGGAATTGACGGGCCAAAACGAGACGAGATCATCAACCGTCAGCTTTGTCATTTCTTCCGTGCTAATATAGAATTAGGAATGAGAGTAGCGCAAGGTCTTGGAGTTAACATCGATGCGAATGCAATGAATCACACTAAGTAGACTAAGAGATAAAAGACTGATAGAAAATAGATTTCATAGGAAACCTTTCGAATTTTTTTCGGAAGGTTTTTTTATTGATTATAAGTGCATTAATAATTATTTCTTTAAATTCGCTTCCCTTTTAATTTATCTATGAAGAAAACTTTATTCTCTTTAACATTTGCGTTATTATCAGTACCATTTTTTGGGCAACAACAGAAAATTTCTTTTGAAACATCCGAAGGTTATAATCTGGGAACGGTTGTCGGACAAAAAGAATGGACAGTTAAAACCGATAATGTTCCGAACAATAACTTCAAAGTTGTTACCGGAAAGGCGACCGATGGCAACAATTCTGTGGAAGTCACCAGCACTAATAATTACACCGAAAACTTTACTTTCCTTTTCAAAAAAATCCCTGAATATAATAGACTTTCTGTTTCAGCAGACGTGAAAATGGAAAAATTGGACAGTTCCGATTACTATATGCTTTCCTTGTACTATAACAATAATGGCAATTATTCCTGGGCCGGTGGATTCAATTTTATGTACAGTGGTAAATTGTATGCTGACAGTGATGTCAATTTTAAAGATCTTGGAAGCTGGGTTCCCGGAAAATGGTATAACCTGAGGATTGAGATCGATCATGTAACCGACAAAAACGTAAAATATTACCTTGACAATCAATTGGTCCACACCTCTGCTCTAGGACCAAAAGTTGTAAGAGCAAACGATTTGAATTTTGAATTCGATAATGATGGAAGCGGTTTTATTGTTGATAATATCATCATCAAGGATATGGATCAACTGGCAGTTTCAGAAGTTGCAAAAACTGAAATTAATGTATTTCCAAATCCAATTTCGGATTTTATTAATATCAAATCCAATCAAGCCATTAGATCTGTTAAATTATACAATGCTGCAGGATTATTGATTAAAACCGAAAACAGCAATTCATCAAAAATAGATATGTCTTCTTTTCCAAAAGGAAATTACTTGATTTCCATCGAAACTGAAACCGGAACTGAAACTAAAAAAATCATTAAGGAATAAGCACCATATTCTTCAAAACTTAAAAACGGTTACTGATCATTCGGTAACCGTTTTAATTTCCGAAAGCCGTTTTTTTTCTTTACTTTTGTAACTATGAGTCAAAGATGGATTTATAAACCCGAGCCTGATGAAGAAATTGTTGACGGACTGATTTCTTCGATTGGATTTGGAACTTTAGAATCCAAAATCCTGGTGATGCGTGAGATTGACAATTACCAAAAGGCACGCGAGTTCTTCAAACCAAACGGCACAGATATTCACAATCCTTTTCTGATGGCGGATATGCAAAAAGCGGTAGAACGCATTGCAACAGCAATAGAAAACGGCGAAAAAATACTGGTTTACGGCGACTATGACGTTGATGGAACAACAGCCGTTGCGCTGATGTATCTTTATCTCAGCAAGATTGTTGATAAAAAATACCTCGATTTTTATATCCCGGACAGAAATGTCGAAGGCTATGGCATTTCTGATGAAGGAATTTATTTTGCAAAAGACAACGGATTTTCATTGATTATTGCATTAGATTGCGGCATCAAATCGGTTGACAAAATCGACCTGGCCAATTCTGTTGGTGTCGATTTCATTATTTGTGACCACCACTTACCTGGGGAAAAGCTTCCGAATGCAGTCGCAGTTCTTGACCCTAAAAGAAAAGACTGCCGTTATCCTTATAAAGAATTAAGTGGTTGTGGTGTTGGCTTTAAACTTTGCCAGGGCCTTAACACCATTTATAAAATCCCGGAAAACGAATTATTCGAATTGACGGATCTTTTGGCTATCAGTATCGCTTCTGACATTGTTGCAATGACAGGCGAAAACCGTGTTTTGGCAATGCAAGGCCTTAAATTCCTTAGAAAAACAAGAAAATTTGGTTTAAGGCTTTTAATTCCTGAAGAGAAATTAGCGCACTTCGAAATCTCAAATATCGTTTTTGATATTGCCCCAAAAATCAATGCTGCAGGAAGAATCTCACACGCCAAGGCTTCGGTGGAACTAATGATTTCTAATAATCTGAAACAAGCTCAGCAAATTGTTGATGAGATCATCAATCTGAATGATGAACGACGAGAGATGGATATCACCATCACACAATCGGCAATGACCCAGGTTTTGGAACTGCAGAAAACCGAACGTTTCTCTACCATCGTTTATGATCCGAGCTGGAACAAAGGTGTTATTGGGATTGTAGCTTCCCGTCTTATTGAAACTTACTACAAACCGACTTTGGTTTTTACCGAAGGGAATAATGGAGAATTAGTAGCGTCCGCAAGATCGGTTTCTGATTTTGACATTCATAAAGCTTTGGAATTTTGTTCTGATCTTTTCATGAAATTCGGAGGACATCAGGCCGCAGCCGGACTTTCTATGGAAAAAGAATTCTTTGAAGAGTTTAAAGAACGTTTTGAAGATTTTGTAAAAAACAACATTCAGGATCATCAGAAAGAACCTTCTATCTATATTGACAGCATTGTGAAACCTGAAGATCTGAACCGCGAATTTTTTAATTTCCACAGAAAGCTAGCCCCTTTTGGTCCTCAGAATATGAAGCCTATTCTGGTTCTTAAAAATGTAAAAGTAAACGGTTATGTAAGGTTAATGGGAAAAGAAAGCTCACATCTGAAATTCAATATTCTGCAACCGACTACAGGAAGGAATATCGAATGTGTAGGCTTCCGATTCGGCGAGTTTGCAGAAGATTTTAAAACAAAAACATTTGATCTAGCATTCACCATCGAAGAAAATCATTGGAAAGGCAATGTTTCTCACTTTCTGAATATTAGAGATGTAAAGTTTCATAATTGATTCGTTATGAAAAAAATCGGTCTATTTTTCGGCTCATTCAACCCGATTCATATTGGACATCTGATTCTCGGGAATTATATTTTGGAGAATTCTGATATGGAAGAATTGTGGTTTGTGGTGAGTCCGCAAAATCCATTCAAGGATAAAAAATCATTACTGAAAGATCACAATCGATTGGACATGGTTCAACTGGCCATCAAAAATTATCCGAAAATGCGTGCTTCCAATGTAGAGTTTTCTTTGCCAACACCAAGTTACACGATTGATACGTTAACTTATCTTCAGGAAAAATATCCGGATTATTCTTTCTCTTTGATAATGGGCGAAGACAATCTGGGAAGCCTTCACAAATGGAAAAACTATGAATTGCTGTTAAAAAATCACCAGATCATAGTTTATCCTAGAATTTTCGGAGAAAAAAAAGACACGGACTATTTGCAACACGAGAATATTTCACTCATCAAAGCACCTGTTATAGAGCTTTCTGCAACGGAAATCCGAAATATGATTAAAGAAGGCAAAAATGTGCGGCCGATGCTTCCACCAGAGGTTTTTGAATATCTTGACGGTTCTTCATTTTATAAATAATTTTGAATGAAAAGCGCTCTTCTTCTCTCTGTTTTTTCAATATTTCAAACATTACTTTTTGCTCAAAACAAAGAGCTTATTAAAATAAACTGTGATTCAATTTTTGGTAAAAAAGGTTATCTCGTTTCTTTGGAATTTGACCCGAAAGATGAAAGCCAATTCAATGTACTCTTTACTTTTTCAAAAAAAATCAACGGAAAGAAAAAAATTATTCATCAGGAAAAGTTGTACAGTCAATTTCAAAATGTCGAGTTTAATGACTTCAATGGGGATGGAATCAAAGATATTCTAATTGAAAATACTGCAGATGTTAGGAGTAATGAGACTTACCATCTTTTTATTGTCGATTTCAAGAATCAGAAACTAAGGAAAATAGAAGGCTTCGAGAAAATCAAAAATCCAAATTACCTGGAGAAATATAACCTCATCGATTGTCTTGTGATGTCTGGCAGAAACTGGACGCGTTTCTATAAAATTGAAGGCGATAAAATCAAAGATTTTGGCTATATTGTAGAAGACGGCGAAGATGACAATGGGAAAGACTTGGAATACGATAAAAATTACAACCTGACTTTATCAAAAATCCTGAAATCCGAAAAAGAAAAAAGATGAACTTTATAGAAAAATATTACTCAAAATATCCGGAAGAAAAACTTATCAAATGGTTTAAGCAGATTTGTTTTGCAGAAGCTATTTCGTGGCTTTTATTATTTTCCGCCATGATTTGGATTCGGGTTGAGCCGGAAAATATTTTTGCCATTATTTATATCAGTACTATTGGGAGTATCCATGGACTTTTTTTCACACTTTATCTTATCTTTCTTCCAGCGATTAGAAAAATATACCATTGGGATGATGAGGATTTTATCTTTGCATTGATGGGGGCTTTCTTCCCTTTTGCGACAATTTGGGTTGATAAAAAATTAGCCCGAAAAAACCGGTTGAGTGGCGAATAGCAACTAAAAATAATCTAAAATTCATTAACCACAAAACTCACAAAAGGAGTGAATTAAATTTAAACTCACATTGATATAAAGAGCAAAAAAAGGAGATGTTTAATAAAAACTGATTTGTACTTTTTATAAGCAGAAAGATAAAAATCTTATGTGACTTTTGTGGTTAAAAAACTAAATCATAATAACTTTAAAATATGAAAATCACGTTCTTCTCTTCCAAACCCTACGACAAAGAATTTTTTGATAAAGCGAATAAAAAATTCAATTTTGAGCTAGATTATTTTGAGACCCATCTTGGTCCGCACGTTCTTAATCTTATCGAAAATACCGACGCAGTTTGTGCCTTTGTGAATGACAAGCTTGATGCTGAAGTTCTAGAGTTTCTGGCAAAAAAAGGCGTTAAATATGTTGCGATGCGATGTGCAGGTTTCAACAATGTGGATTTGGAAGCCGCTAAACGTCTTGGTTTGAGAGTCAGCCGGGTTCCGGCTTATTCTCCCGAAGCCGTTGCAGAACACGCAATGGCAATGATTCTTACGCTTAACAGAAAAACTCATAAAGCTTATAACAGAGTTCGTGAACAGAATTTTGCTCTGAATGGATTGATGGGTTTCAATCTTTATCAGAAGACAATCGGCGTTATCGGTACCGGAAATATTGGTGCTGCTTTTGCAAAAATTGCGAAAGGATTTGGAGCAAGAGTTTTAGCTTATGATATTACAGAAAATCAAGAACTTAAAGACCTCGGAATCGAATATGTTTCACAACAACAATTACTTTCCGAATCTGATATCGTTTCACTTCATTGTCCACTAATGGAAGCTACCCATCATTTGATCAATGAAAATTCTATTCAAAAAATGAAGCCAGATGTGATGCTAATCAACACTAGTCGTGGTGGACTAATCGATACAAAAGCTGTTATCAATGGTTTGAAATCCAAACATATCGGTTACCTCGGCATCGATGTCTATGAACAGGAAGACAAACTATTTTTCCGGGATCTTTCTCATACGATTATTGAGGATGATACAATCCAGCGTCTGATGAGTTTCCCAAACGTTTTAGTAACTGCACATCAGGCTTTTTTCACTCAGGAAGCGCTTGAACAAATTGCAAATTCAACTTTATCAAGTCTTTCCCATTTTGAAAAGAAAGAAGAATTTGAAAATCCAAATGCCATTTTAATCTGACAAAAATTCAGATTTTGAATGCTTAACAATCAAGCCTTTGCACATTTTGCAAAGGTTTTTTTATATTTTTTTGATAAATGATGTAATAAATCATTATCAAAAATTGTCTTAATAATAAATCAACCAAAAATTTTTATATCTGAAAATCAATAGATTAAAAATAATAAACAATTTTATTTACTACTTTGTATTGCATAATACTTAAAATAATATATATCTTTGCAATGTAAATTATTATAAACTACAAACTACTTTACTAAAACCAAGTATTATGAAAGCCAAAATCCTAATTGCAGTTATTTTTTTCTCAGGAATGATTTCTGCGCAACAGACCCAGAAAAAAACGGAAGAGACAAAAACGATAGAAGAAGTGAAGCTTAGCAAGAAAGTTTTCGTGAAAAAATCCGACAGGTTTGTTTACGATGTGGCTTCCTCTCCTGTTGCAAAGGGAACCAATTCTTTCAATCTTCTTCAGCAGACGCCAATGTTGTCCAGCACAGACGGAAAAACTTTCAAAATAATGGGAAAGTCCAACGTGGTTTTTTACATCAATGGCAAAAGAACGCTGATGGATGCAGAAGCCATTACGGAAATGCTAAAAAATACGCCATCCGAAAACATCCAAAGAATCGAGGTCGTAACTGTTCCTGGAAGTGAGTTCCAAGTGGAAGCGAATGAAGGCGTCATCAACATCGTAATGAAAAAAAGCAAAACGAATGGCTACAACGGAACTTTGAAAATGAACAACAGCCAGACTTTCTATAATAATCCCTCGTCCGGAATTGCGCTTAATGCAAGACAAAACAAATGGTCGTTCAGCACCAACTTCAATATGGGAAGCTGGAGAGAAAGAGAAAAATATACGTTGACCAACGGAAATGACACTTTCCAGAATAATTCTTTCGGAACAATGGATGACCCGAACAAAAACTACGGCGGAAGTGTGAATATCGATTATGAAATCAACAAAAAACAAAGTCTTGGTTTCAGCTACAATATGCGCTACAACAAGAGCTTCGGGTCTGTTTTGGATATGACGAATTTTGAAAACGGCGTGTTGTCCAACAGAACAATTAATCAGGAAGATGCGCAGACCAGAAATCATAACTTCAACCTGAATTATGAAATCAAAACTGATACGCTGGGCAGTAAATTGAGTTCAAACGTTTCCTATTTATGGTTCAACAGGGACAAAGTGAGTCTGGGCGAATCTTTCCCACTAAAACCTAATGGTTCTTACAGCGCATTCCAGCAGGCTGTTCCTCAAATCATCAACAATTACGCTGCAAATATCGATTATATTAAAAAATTCAAGAATGAAAGTACGTTTGCTATCGGAAGCAGCTATAACTACACCAACACAGACAGCGATACAAGACAAAATGATTTTAACGGAACACAATTCGTGACCAATAACACGCTTTCCAATCACTTTATCTATAAAGAAAATATCATCGGCGCTTATGCGACTTTCGAGAAAAAATTCTCTGACAAATTCTCAGGAAAAATCGGAACAAGATTCGAAGCCACATTGAGCACAGGTGATGTTGTAGGAAAATCCGACATCGGTTTTGAAAGAAATTATAACAATCTTTTGCCTTACGCCACATTGAACTATGCCATCAATGAAAACAACAACATCAGTTACAGCTTTTCCAGCCGGGTGAGAAGACCTGGATTTGGACAACTGAATCCTTCCAGAACGTACTTTACACCGACCAATTATATTCAGAACAATCCTTTTATGCAGGCTTCCAAGAATTATAATCAGGAAATCAACTACATGTACAAAAATGCATTTTATGCGAATGTAAGTTTCAATTATGCTGAAAATGCTTATGGACAATTACCTTTGCAAGGAGTTGAAACAAAACTTGTAAGAGACGAAAATGGAAATCCCACATATGATGCAGACGGAAATCCAATAAAAATCACATCCGAATTCCTAAGATACATCAGAACCAATTATGGCAACAATAAGCAGATTGGATTGACACTAGGGATGAACAAAGGCTGGTTTGGCGATATCTGGACAACCAACTACTCCGCCAACTTCGAGTATGCGACTTTCAAAGGTGGTGTAACAAATGACCCAACTTCGCAACTACTTCCAGGAGACACAGAAACATTAGAGCCATTCATTATCGATGTGAAAACCTTGAACACTTTCTTCCAGGCCAACAATATGATAAGATTATCTCCGAAAAAAGACTGGTATCTGGGCGTTAATTACTGGCTGATGCCGACAAGAGAAGTGGAAATGGGAAAACTCTACACACAACAGAGTTTTGACGTAAACATCAAGAAAATTATGGGAAATTTCACATTTCTGGTTGAGTTCAATGACATCTTTAATCAGAATATCGATGATATAAGAACAATACAAGCTAAAGGAAGCTACAACACTGTAAGAAATTTCCAATACCGAAGAGAACTGAACATCAACGTAACCTACAACTTCGGGAATCAAAAATTGAAAAAAGCAAGAGAAGTGAAATCGGCTAACGATGCGATTCGCTCCAGAACTTAATCAAGAAAAAAAATAAACTATTACTCTCAAAAAATAAATTATGAAAACGAAAACTCTCATCGCTGCCATATTTTTCTCAGGATTGATCTATGCTCAGGAAACACCTAAAAAAGATTCTGCTGAAACAAAAAGTATAGAAGCTGTTACCTTAACCAAACAAGTTTTCAAAAAACAAAGCGACCGATTTGTTTATGATGTAGCTGCTTCACCTGTCGCAAAAGGTAATACAGCATTCAGTTTGTTGAAGCAAACGCCGCTTGTTTCTTCGACTGATGATAAAACTCTGAAAATCATTGGAAAAAACAATGCCGTCATCTATATCAACGGCAGAAAAACCAATATGGATGCGGAATCTCTAACTCAGTTTTTGAAAAATACGCCGGCAGAAAATATTCAGAAAATCGAAGTGATTACGCTTCCAGGAAGTGAATATCAGGTAGAATCTTCTGACGGAATTATCAATATTGTTTTAAAGAAAAAAATGACCGACGGACTGAATGGCAATATGAGAATGGGAAATTCACAAAATTATTACAACTCCACTTACGCCGGTGTTTCGCTAAACTACAGAAAAGATAAACTGGGCATCAGTACCAATATCAACACCAGTGAAAATATCCAGGAGCAATATTACATCCTGAGAAATGGCAGCAGCACAACCAGCAATCAATCTGAAGGACGTGTGACTGACCCGAACAAGAATCTTGGTGGATATCTCAATATTGATTATCAGCTGAATGATAACAGCAACCTTGCTTTGACCTGGAATTCCTGGGCGAACAGAAGCTATGGTTCCGGTTCTAATCTTTTTAATACGATTGTTGCTCCCAATGAACAAGGCGATACTGAAACAAGATACAGCCTTACTAAAAATGTCGAAAATGCACGCTCATACAATAATTCGCTCAACCTGAATTATGAATGGAAAACAGACTCACTCGGAAGCAAGCTCAACCTGAATGCGGCCTATCTCAATTACAAAAGATTCCAAAATGCGGATAACAGAACTTATACGACAGATTTGATGAGACAGCTTCTGAATCCTTCGACGATTATAACGCAAAGTACGCCTCAGATTATCAATAATTTTTCATCTACGGTTGATTATATCAAAAAATTTAAGAATGATTTCACCGTAGCAGTCGGCGGAAACTTTAACAAAACAAAAACCGACAACGATACCAAAAACGATACTTATTACTATGATAAGGACGGAAATCTGGTAGACCAATACGGAAATCCAATCAGTGGTCCAATTTCCACGCCCAACCATTTTATCTACGATGAGAATATTTACGGATTCTACGTAACCTTGGAAAAGAAATTCTCTGATAAGTTCTCAGGAAAAATCGGTTCGAGATATGAGCTGACGAGCAGTGTCGGGAAATCGGACAATTCGGACTTTAGCAATATTGAGAGAGATTATAACAATCTTTTGCCTTATGTGAGTTTGAACTATGCGATTAATGATAAAAACAATATTTCTTATGCTTTTTCCAGCAGAATGAGAAGACCGAGTTTCTGGGAACTGAATCCTGTGAAGAATTATCTGACCAATGTGAATTATACTCAGAACAATCCTTTTGTGAAAGCGTCTTCTGTTTACACCAATGAGTTCACATATATGTTTAAGAATTCTTATTTCCTGATTATCAACCATTCATTGACGAAAAATGTGATTACACAGGTTCCTTTGCAAAGAGATAAGGTCAGATTAGGCGCTAATGGACAACCTGTTTTGGATGCCAACGGCAATCAAATCACGGACAGAGAATTGCGATACATCAGAACCAACTTCGGTGACAAGCAGGAGATGTCTGCAATGATCGGAATGCAGAAATCATTCTTCAAACAGTATCTTACCTCCAATTTCAACATCGGGATGCAGAGAAATGTGAATAACGGTTTCCTGAATACAGACCCGATCACAGGCGATGTTTTCCCGGATTATGTCAACAAAATCAAATCTAACAGCTTATTGATTCAAACCAATAACACTGTGAGATTGGACAAAAACAAAACCTGGTTCTTAGGCGTCAACTATTGGTACGTGGACAACCAGCAAATCGAATTAGGAAGACTAAAATCACTAATGAGTCTGGACGCCAACATCAAAAAAGTCTGGAACGACTGGACATTTGCTTTGGAAATCTATGATATTCTGAAAACCAATAAAGTTGTAATTACCGACCAACAAGACAATGGAAACTTCAACTACATCAATCAAAATCAATATAACCAAGGTCTGAACTTCAGCGTCACTTATAATTTCGGGAACAAGAAAGTTCAGAAAATAAGAGATATCAGCAGCGCAGATAAGGACATTAAAAACCGCACCAGATAACATACATTATATTTCTTATCAAATCATTATTTTCAAAAGAAATCCCGAAGACGTTCTTCGGGATTTTTTTTTATGTTTTCTGATTTCTCCAGATGAATCCATCCAAAAGATAATGCGTTAACTGCGGAACGATCAAAATAGGAACTAGAAATTGTTGCCAAGACATTGACAATTCGAATGATTGAATTGAGAAATGCTCTCTCCAAACCAGAATTTCCCACATTAGTTCTTCAAAAAAAGCAAATCCGATGATAATCAGTACAAATAATAAAATTCCGAAACTGGTCTTAAAAATGGAAAGGTTTTTAGATGACGCCAATTTTTTTTGCTCAATTTCCCTGATATAAATCAAAGCAATATAAGGTATTCCGTGTGAAATGACATTAAGTAAAGTGAAAATCAAATCGTCGTTAAAATAAACAATCCCAAAGTACCATGACAGGTAAGTTCCGAGAATAATCCCATTTTTCGGAATATTGAAGGTTTTATCTTTAACTAAAAAATAAGCCGTTTTCAAAATCCAGACTCCGAGAATTAAGTAATAAATTGATGTAATTACGGGAATATAATTCGGAACAGAATCCAACCAATTGAATTCATTTTCTATGAACCAATTGAAAGCTCGTGGTGTTTTTATCCAATACAACATCGGAAAAATCGTTGCTGAATAAACAGCAAGTCCGTCCCAGAATTTTGAAAAACCTTTTTTCTCAAATCTAGCATACAATCGCATAAACCCATATTGCTGACGCACAAAATGAAAGACTGCTACCAACGCTAAACCCGACCAAAACATTAAGCTTCCGAACTGATAAAATATCAAACCGAGAATCAGACTAATTGCTGGAATTACCAAATACAAAAGTTTCCTTTCTTTGAATTCTTCTTTGACAAAATAAGTTTTGAATAACGTAGAATAAACGTGCGCAACATCCACAAAAACAATGAGAATCAACCAGGTGTAGAAAGAATAATGATTTTCCAGATTATGAATCTGATTCTGAAATAAAACAACTGTCAATAACACCAAAAATGGCGGTGACAAAATAAAACTCCAGTCCGTTTTAGCATTATGTATCCAGGGTTGCTTCATATTCCAATCATTTCTTTTGCGACATTAATCCCTTGATGAAAAGCTTCCTCAAAAATTGAAATTCCGGATAAGTCTGTATGGGCAAAAAATATTTTGTTATCAATATTTTGTTTGGCCAACTTTTTTTCTTCTCCGAAAATAAAATTTGGAACAGGCGAAATCATCCCGTGTCCTAATTTATGGAACTGAATATCTATAATGAAATCCTCAATCTCTGGATGTGCAACTTTTAAATCATCAAGAACCAAATTTATCAATTCTTCCTCCTTCATATTATATAACTGTCGCCGGGCTTTTTTACAATTATCCGTAGAAAAACTTCGGTAATAAGTAATCACTTTTTCGCTCACAATTTGATTGAGATTCTGATGCTGGTCATTGATATAACCTAACCCTTCCGTTCCGAAAATCACATTGTCCCAAGCCATTTCTTCTGCCCCACCAAATTCATTTTTTAATGTTAAAGTTGCCAAAAGCCAAGGCACATAATTGAAATCTTTGAATTTTCTGTCTTTAAAAATATGCTTATTGACAAATTGTGGCGTTGCAAAAAGGACTTTTTCAGCAATGATTTTTTTTGAAATTTTTAATTGATTATCATAAACCAAAACTTCCACATTCTCTTGATTATAATTGACATCATAAACCAAATGTTGGAACAGATTTTTACTTTCGACAGATTCCGAAAGATGCTTTGCCAATCTTGCATTGCCTTCGGGCCAAGTGAAAACTTGGTCGTGGCGGTTAGTCGCCCAATTATTTTTTCTTCCGGCAAAATAATGGATTCCCGCCCACGCAGAAACGTATTTTATTCCTAAACCATAATCGTCTTTGCAGGAATAGTCCAATAGCCATAGTAATTCCTCAGATTTGAAATGATTATTAACAAGCCAATCCAAAAAGGTAAGCTTATCCAATTCTTTTGCTTCATTACTAGATTTTGAAATCGGAATATCAAACCAATATTTCCCTTGATCATCTTTTTCATTTTTGAAAATTTCCATCGTTTCAAAAAAGCTTTTAATCTCTTCTTTTACGCTCTCAGAAATTCCATTTTGAGGAATCAAATCATTTTGCCATTCGTTTTTGAAAAAAAGGCGTTCTTCTTTTGGAAAAGTCAGTTGTTCATCATCTAAAATCGGAAATCCGTTTTCGTCTTCACCAAGATAGATTTTACATTCTTTCAGAAATTCAATTAAATCTAAATCTTCTTTGTTTGGAATCGGAAGATAATGAGCTCCAAGAGGAAATTTGGAAAATTTGTTTTCTCCATTGGAAGCATTTCCTCCCAGATGATTTTCCATTTCGATCAAGAGAAAATCAGTTTCATTGTTTTTTGTTAAATGTCTGCAAGCGGAAAGTCCGGAGATTCCACTTCCCACGATTAGGAATTTAGTTTTGATTTCTTCAGTAGGTTTTGGGAAATCTTTAGCCCAAAGTTGATGTCCTAAAACATAATTGGTTCCCGTAATCTTCAATAAAATCGATTTTGATTTCTGTTTGCAATATTGCAAAAAAGGTAACATTGCGCCAGCCCACAAGATTGTTGTAAGAAAAGATTTTCGGGAAAATTGATTGGTAGAAGTTGACAAGATTTAATTATAATTTTGAAACACTTCCATAATTATCGTCTGGGTTTTGAAAATTTTGTAGAATTCTAACGATATAGACTGTTTCATTTTCTACTTTGTAGATTATAGAATTATGTTTGGTCAATAAAAATTTTCTAAAATTAGTGTCTTCATACCTCTCAAAATGTATATTTCCCGATTCTAAAATATCAAGAGCATCTCTTAATCTTATTAAAAAATCAAGCAAAACCTGTTCATTCCATTTTAGCAAAAGATATTTTTCTATTCGTCCAATATCTTTCTGCGCATTTTCTGTAATTTCAGATTTCAGCATTGATTTTAGTCCTTAAATTTTCAATTCTTTTATCCAAATATTCTCTAAAAGGAATTGTGTTTCCATCCTTTATATCTTCCTCTGCTTTTTTCAACGATTCCAAAATTTCTTCCTTAGTTTCATTTCTGTAAACCGGTTCCATAACTTTGGCAATAGCGAGCAACTCTTCGGAAGTAAATCTTTTGTCTTTCATTTTTTTGAAAAAAGTTGGCTTTTTAATTCCTGTTTTCTCAATAATGTAAGAGATTTTAAAAGGCGATTGTTTCAGAATCAAATCTATGCTGTTCTGTATTTCTATATATTTTTCAATTTCTGTTATCATAATTTATAATTTTAAGTGTCACTATTTGATACAAATGTAATAAAATATTGAGACAAATTACTGGACTTTGCCCCATTCTTTATCAAAATATCTTACCAGAATCTGATTATCCAAACGATTCACTTCCAGATCATTTGCTTTCATATCCTTACTGAAATAAGACATTTGTTTAAAATCGTAATCGTAAAACTTCAGATTCGTAAGTTTTCGCACAATTTTGTTATCAATCGGTTGGAAAGATGCCATACAAAATCCCCATTCTCCAAAACTCGCAACATAAGAATGATAGGCCGTGGTGAATGTAAAAATCTGATTAATGGTCTTCTCGATGCACCAAAAAGATTTCGGAGCGAAGTATGGTGATGTTGTCTGAACCACAATTCTAGTATCCTTTGTGGTTATTCTTTCCAATTCTTTGTAAAACTGAAGAGAATATAATTTGCCCAAACTGTAATTGGAAGGGTCTGGAAAATCGATGATGATGACATCATATTTTTTCTTGTTTTCTTTTACCCAAATGTAGGCATCTTTATTAATCACTTCAACTTTTGGGTTGGAAAGGGATTGATGATTAAGACGTCTCATTGTTTCATTATCTCGGAAAAAATTAGTCATTTCTCCATCCAAATCGACTAAAGTAATATGTTTTACATCTTTATATTTCAAAATCTCTCGAACAGCAAAACCATCGCCGCCACCTAAAACCAAAACATTGGAAATATTTTTCGCCATAGACATCGCCGGATGAACCAAAGCTTCGTGATAACGGTATTCGTCTGCCGAAGAAAACTGAAGATTATTATTAAGATAAAGTCGGAAATCCTGATTATTTCTTGTTAAAACAATTCTTTGATAAGGCGAACTGTTGGAATAAATAATATTCTCTCCGTACATCTTTTCTTCTGAAAATGCTAAAAGTCTGTCTGAAAAAATGAAAAGTGCCAATAGACTTAGAAAAGCAAAAATTGATTTTATTTTTAATAAAATTGGATTTTTCAATTCTCTTTTCAGATAAAACGAAAGGAAAATCGCAATGGAAATATTAATCAAACCGAAAAAAAGCGGTGTTCTGATAATTCCTAAACTCGGAATCAAAACCAATGGGAAAAGTATGGATGCCAACAAAGCGCCGATATAATCAAAGGCAAAAACATTGGAAACCAAATCCTTGAACTCAACTTTATCTTTCAGAATGTTCATTAATAAGGGAATTTCTAATCCAACCAAACATCCTGTAAGAAACACAAATAGATATAGAACGGGCTCAAAATGATGAACCGCGTTGAATAAATAGAATAAAACAACAGAGCTGATTCCACCAATTACTCCGACAAGAATTTCGATTTCAACAAATTTATTCAGTAAATCTTTATGAATAAATTTTGCCAGATAAGAACCAACACCCATCGAGAAAAGATAAACGCCAATGATAAAAGAAAACTGCTTGACAGAATCACCCAAAAGATAGCTTGCCAAAGCACCTGCTACCAACTCATAAATTAGTCCGCAAGTTGCGATGACAAATACAGAAAAAAGCAGAAGTAGCTCAAACGAAATTCGTTTTTTACCCATGAATCGCAGCGCTGATAATAATAGAAATTCCAATAATGAAAGCGCCGAAGATAATAGCCAGAGCAGTATTGTTGTTTTTTGAAATCTCATGCCACGTTTTTTCCGGAGTCAGTTTCTCGATAATGATATAGCAAATCAACAAAATTGCAATTCCTAAAAATGAATATAATATCGAGTTGAGAATCGGTAAATAATTGAAATCTCCCATAATTAATGTTTTAAATTTTATTTGTGATAATATCTGTAAACCGAAGTTCCGTGTGAGCGATATCTGGTTGCTCCGTCTCTATACTTTTCTGTTTTTGCACAATCGCAAAACTGATTTCCTGTGTATGTCAAATACAGAAACCAAGCGAAAAAAAATACCCCAAGCAAAAGCAAGAACTTATTATATCTGATATACTCAATTATTTTTTCCATTTGAATTTATTTGTCAAAAGGTGAATAATTACTGTTTTCCCATTTAGCCTTATCAAAAGCATACTTTCCCCAATAATTCAGAAGAACCAAAACAACCATTATTCCTATAATAATGAAGTAATTCCAAAAACTGACGGGCCTCCAGAATGCCTGAATATCAAATGTAGGATTAAGCGTGTCTGTATCAGGAAACGTGGCGGAGAAATTTGGATTTTTAAGTTTGAATTCTTTCGCTTTTTCTAACTCAGAATAGACTATAGAATCATTGGTTTGAAGGTTTGATAAATTATAAGATACTTTTTCACCAGTCGCCAAAGTCGTGACATCCACGAATCCAAATTCATCATAAGTAAAAGACCTAGTTCCGTCAGGAGAATAAAATGTTTCTCCGTTTGGTTGTTCAAAACCTTGTTTCTGTGCATTGATAGCGAAATGATATTTTCCAGGAGCAACACCACAAAAATTAAATTCTCTATTTTTATCACCTTCTGACCAGCTTTCGCCGTCTTCATAACCGTGATATTGTTCAATATCCTGGGATGTGTATTCTATTTCATTTGTTTTTTCGTTAACGAGACTCAGTTCTACATTGGCCCAGGAATTATCAACATTCGAATAGAGTTTGACATTAAGCGGAGCAGAAGCGCCACTCAAATCAAAGGATTTCGAAATCAATTCTTTATTTCTTACCGAATCAAATCTTATTCTATCACTAAAAACTTTATAATTAGTTCTTGAAACTGTGTTATATAACTGAAAAACACTCATTAACAAAGCAACGACTGCAAAGACGTTGACGAGTTGTTTTATATTGACATAATATGGCTGAACAATTCCAATCCCGGAATAATTGGGCATATAGCTCGGTTTGAATTGCCGTTTGATTTCACTTTTCGGAATATGCTTTCCCCAGAAAAAATTTCCCTCGGTCCCTACTTGTTCTGTCGAAACCATTTCAGTTCCGTTGACAAATTCTTTATACGTTGCTAAAGAAAATTTAATTTTATCCTCGAAAAATCCGGTTGCGGAATCAATATTATTCGGAGTAGATTCGTACCATCGGTATTTTTTACCTTCAAATTCAGCGTGAAATTTGAACTCTTTCTTAGGCATTTCTTTAGGTTGTAGGAAAACCCAATGTCCACTACTTTCACTTAGGAAGGCGTCATTTTTATCTTTGTCTTTAAGATAATATTCTCTCCAGAAAACAGAACTTCCGTACTTTCTGACAACAATTGCAACAACTTGATATTCTATACCGTCAATCTTGCCCTTTTGACCAACTTCCAAAACCACATTTTCTGTAGGTTTTTTGATTTTTTTTCCAATCTCATCACTTCCAGCATTTACCAGCTTAGAACATGATTTACAAATATATTGTTCAATCTCGATATTGATTGTAAGTATATTTTCGGTTTTACAACTTGGGCAAACGTAAGTTTCCATCATCTCAGGATTTTGTGTTCTTTGATGATTTCTGCTTCGAAATAAAGCAGTAATTTGGAAGTAATTTTCTGGACTTTCTTTGTGTTATCATTGTAATAATTACACAGTAGCAAATCCAACGTCAGTTGCTGAAACTCAGGCCAAGTATGGATACAAAGATGCGATTCTTTCAGAATAATTGCAGAAGTGAAACTATCATTATCAAAAATATAAAAAGTCTCGCCAACAACTTCCGTGTCACATTCTGCCAAAAGTTTTTTAGCGTAATCCAAATAAGAATAATAATTTGTCAGTAATTCAGAATTTTCAACTTTCAAAGTCAATAGAACGTGCAATCCTTCCTGATAAATTTCCAAAGTTTTCATCATTAATGTTATCAGAAAGCAATATCAGAATTTTTTGAAAAACTGACAATAGAAAAATAAAAAAGCTGTAAATATTTACAGCTTTTTTATTTCTTCGGCAAGAAAACCTCAGCCAACATACATCTGGCACTTCCGCCGCCGTTGGTTTCAATCACTTCTAAATCGGAGTAAATAATTTCACAGTATTTCTCAATGGCAGAAACTTGTTCTGGCTTTAAAGATTTGTAGGCGCTTTGGCTCATTACCAAGAATTTTTCTCCCGAATTATTCTGGACCTGAAGCATATTGCCTGCGAAATTCTGCATTTGATCTTCGGAAATTTCTATCAGCTCTTTTCCGGAATTTTTAATCGTTTCGATGACTTTTTCTCTTTCCAATTCGTCATCGATGCAATCCAGACAAATCACCACGAATTTATCCGCAACACACATCATCACATTGGTATGATAAATTGGTAATCTTTCTTCACCAGCCGTTTGATAAGAATGGAAAACAACAGGCTTGAATCCAAACTCGCTACAGAATTTTCTAAACAAATCTTCATCCAATCTCAACGAAACCGAACCGTAAGCAATCTTATTATCGTGGTCAAAAATCATACTTCCTGTTCCTTCCAAGAATTTATTGTCTTTTTCAATGTCAGAATAATCGATGATTTCGTTGATAGTAAATTGCTCTTTGATTTGTTTGATGATATCTTCGCGTCTTTCCAAACGTCTGTTTTCAGCAAACATCGGGTAAAGGACTACTTTCCCGTCTCTGTGAAAACTCACCCAGTTATTCGGGAAAATTGAATCCGGCGTTTTAGGGTCAAGCGTATCTTTTATGGTAATGACATTAATGCCTTTTGCTCTCAATTTTTCAACAAAGGCTTTGAATTCTTTCAAAGCTTCATCCTGAACATTCCCTTCCTGCTGAACCTGAAAATAATTATTAACCGCCGTCTGCTCGTTGAACCCGAAAGCAATGGGCTCTATCATTAAAACTGTATCTGTAGTCTGCATATTTACTTTAAATATAAATTTATGGCTCTCGCTGATTTTTCAGATTCAGTAAATTATCGTGAAGAATCAGCATAATTTGCTTTATTTGCTTGAAATGATCTTAATTATTATTCTCTAACTAAAGGCAAAGTTGAACACCTCAACAAACCGCCCATTTTGGAAATTTCGCGGTAAGGAATTTCTTCCACAGTTATTCCCCACTCGTCTCTTAGATGATGATTTAGTCTTGTGAAAGCTTTATCAGAAACCACAACATCCGGAGCAATTGAGAAGATATTCGGGTTCATCTCAAACATTTCTTTATCGTTGACTTCGAAACAATTTTCTTCTCCAAAAATATCCAAAAGCAACTGATAGTCAGACTCATCAACAAATCCGTTTTTATAAATGATACATTTGTCTTCGCCAACAATATTAAACGTACAATCCAAATGAAGAATACCTTCGTAAGGTTTTGTATCGTTTTTTCTCAAATCCAGGTCGATGATTCTCTTTTTTGGGAAATATTCTTTCAGAATTTCGATAGCATATTCATTTGTTCTGGCTGTTTTCAAATTTCTGTAATCCGGACTGTAGCTGGTTCCGATAAACAAAAATCCATTCCAGACGATGACATCTCCACCTTCAATATGGGCTGTTTCCGGCAGGTTGATGATATTTCTCCAGGATACTTTATCAATGATATGCCTGTAAGCTTCCTGCTCATCTGCACGATCGGGAATAATGTTAGAAATAATCATTTTGTCCTCAATTACGAAAGCAACGTCTCTTGCGAAAACCTGATTGTAATCTTTGATGATTTTCGGTCGGAAAACCTCGACATCATATTTCTTCAGCACTTTTTCGAATTCCGTCATTTCCAAGATAATATCTTCCTCTTTTGGATATATATTATTCTCGATAGTATGATAGGATTTTGCATCGTAACTTTCTTCCAAAGTAGGAACAGGGCCATTTGATTTCGGCTGTCCAAGCACTACGGACTTCAGTCTTCCGGTTTCGTTTTTGATATTTAATTTCATAATTTCAGAATCAGGCAAATATAATTAAAGGATTCAAATCAGGGATATTTTATTTTAGTTAATAACACCTGCGAAAGCCCGATTGCTGGAGAAATTTTCAGATTAACTACAATATTCCCGAAAAAAAATCCCCGAAAAATTAATTTCGAGGATTTTATAATTGAATTTTATATTTTTTATCTGTTGGCAATGTCCACGTAATCACGCTTTTCTGCACCTTGATAAACCTGTCTTGGTCTTCCGATCGGGTCACCTTTCAGTCTCATTTCTTTCCACTGAGCAATCCATCCCGGTAATCTTCCTAATGCGAACATCACAGTAAACATTTCTGTTGGGATACCCAACGCTCTGTAAATAATCCCTGAATAGAAATCTACGTTCGGATATAGTTTTCTTTCTACGAAATAATCATCCTCAAGAGCAACTCTTTCCAACTGCATCGCAATGTCAAGTGCTTTGTCCTGGATTCCTAATTTTCCTAAGATATCGTCAGCTGCTTTCTTGATGATCTTTGCTCTTGGGTCAAAGTTTTTGTAAACTCTGTGTCCAAAGCCCATTAATCGGAAGCTGTCTTCTTTATCTTTCGCTTTTGCAACATATTTGGAAACATCGCCACCATCTTTTTCAATTAACTCAAGCATCTCGATAACTGCCTGGTTTGCACCACCGTGGAGTGGTCCCCAAAGTGCAGAAACACCGGAAGATATAGACGCGAACAATCCTGTGTGGGCAGAACCAACCATTCTTACAGTAGAAGTGGAGCAGTTTTGCTCGTGATCCGCGTGTAGAATCAATAATTTGTCTAAGGCTTCTACAACAACAGGATCAATTTCGAAATCCTCGTAAGGAAGTCTGAAAGCCATTTTATAGAAGTTCTCAACATAGTTGAGATTGTTGTCACCGTGATTCAATGGCAGACCTTGAGTTTTTCTGTAAGTCCATGCACACAGATGAGAGAATTTTGCTAACATCAGTTCCGCAGCAAGGTCCATTTCTTCTTTTGATTTTACATCAACAGCTTTTGGATTGAATGCAGTAAGAGCAGATGTCAATGCAGATAAAACTCCCATTGGATGCGCAGAACGAGGAAAAGCATCAATGATTCTTTTCATTTCTTCTGCAATGAAGTTATATTTTTTGATACCTGTTTCAAAATTACTGAACTGATCTTTTGTTGGTAAATTACCATGAAGCAAAAGATACATTACTTCCGTAAAATTAGACTTCTCAGCAATCTGCTCGATGGGATAACCTCTGTAGAACAATTCTCCTTTATCACCATCCAAGTATGTAATTTCACTGATTGTAGCACCTGTATTTTTGTAACCAAGATCCAAAGTAATCAGCCCTGTCTGATCTCTTAATTTGGAAATATCAATTCCTCTGTCACCGATAGTACTATCTACGATTGGATATTCAAAACTCTTCCCGTCGTAATTTAATATAACTTTATTATCTGACATTTTTTAAAAATTTATGTGCTAAATATAAGAATTAAACCATAAATGCTCAACTGACAAAAGTCATATCTCACAATCGATTCTATTAATAGCAATAATTGAACAAAAAAAATAATTATTTACTAAAAATCTATAATATTAACAATTTGATTTTCAATCGAATAAAAAATAAAAAGCATCTGAAAAACTCCAGATGCCTTAAATTATAAATTTTTGTTAAAAATTATCTTTTGATTTTGAACGCGTCCAAACCTGGGAAGATTGCAGTTTCTCCAAGAGCTTCTTCAATCCTCAATAATTGGTTGTATTTCGCCATTCTGTCCGATCTGGAAGCAGATCCTGTTTTGATCTGTCCACAGTTTTGAGCTACCGCAAGATCCGCAATTGTAGAATCTTCGGTTTCACCGGATCTGTGGGACATCACTGTTGTATATTTGTTTTGCTGGGCCATTTGTACTGCAGCCATTGTTTCGGAAAGAGAACCGATTTGGTTAACTTTTACAAGGATAGAGTTAGCTGTATTTTCTTTGATACCTCTGGAAAGTCTTTCAACATTAGTCACAAACAAATCATCACCAACCAGCTGAACTCTGTCACCGATTTTTTCAGTCAACAATTTCCAACCTTCCCAGTCGTTTTCCTGCATACCATCTTCGATAGAGATAATTGGGTATTTGTTTGCTAATTCTGCTAAATAAGAAACCTGCTCACTGCTTGTAAACTGAGCGGCATCCGGAGTCTGGAATTTTCTGTAATCATAGATTCCATCTTTATAGAATTCTGAAGCCGCACAATCAAGAGCGATCATAACATCATCACCCGGCTTGTATCCTGCTTTTTCGATAGCCTGTAACAGGGTATCCAAAGCATCTTCAGTTCCTGTGAAAGTTGGCGCAAATCCACCTTCGTCACCTACAGCAGTAGATAAGCCTCTACCGTGAAGAATTGATTTTAAGCTGTGGAAGATCTCAGTTCCTTTTCTCAAAGCATGAGAGAAAGAATCTGCTTTTACTGGCATTACCATAAATTCCTGAAAAGCGATTGGCGCATCTGAGTGAGATCCACCGTTGATTACGTTCATCATTGGAACAGGAAGCGTGTTAGCGTTCACACCACCAACATATTTGTAAAGAGGCATTCTTAATTCAGCTGCTGCAGCTTTTGCAGCGGCTAAAGAAACACCCAGAATTGCATTAGCACCTAATTTTCCTTTATTAGAAGTTCCATCAAGATCGATCATTATAGCATCAATCAGATTTTGTTCGAAAACGGGAAGACCTATTAATTCTGGAGCGATAACTTCTTTTACATTTTCAACGGCTTTCAAAACCCCTTTTCCTAAGAATTCCGGCGCTCCGTCTCTCAGTTCTACCGCTTCGTGCTCACCTGTAGATGCACCGGAAGGTACAGCTGCACGTCCCATTGCTCCGTTTTCTGTGAAAACATCTACTTCTATAGTAGGATTCCCTCTGGAATCTAGAATCTGTCTTGCTTCGATAAATGAAATGTAACTCATTGTCTTGATGTTGTTTTTTTAAGATTTTTATTTGTCTGCTTTTTCAAAAGCATTGCAAATTTAAACATTTTTAAAATATTATGTGATGAATCATTTCTTAACATTTATCACCTATGAAAAAAGCAACTATTTAAGAATTTTGTATTTTATCTTAATGATCCCTTCATTCAGGTTCGCAATTTTTTTAAATGCACCCTGGCTGACATCAAATTCTCTGGAAGGCTTAAGCGGACCTCTGTCATTTATAGTAATGACGACCGATTTATCATTTTCTATATTAACAATTTCTACTTTTGTTCCAAAAGGCAGCATTTTGTTAGCACCTGTCATTTTAGAATGTCTGTATATTTCTCCGCTTGCCGTCTTCTTCCCATCAAATTTATCTGCATAATAAGAAACCGTCGTGGATTTGTATCCTGAACTGCTGCCGGCTGAACTTCTGCTTCCGCAAGAAACAGCAAATAAAAGAATGGCAAAAATGTATGTTTTAAAGGTTTTTTCAATTAATCTGTTTAAATTTTCAGCCATCATTTTAAGATTGATTTAAAAAATATTTATTAAAATGTTAAATATTCATTAATATTTTGTTTATTTTGCACAAATATCTAACTTTAGATTTTTATATCGCTTAGATACAGAAATATATTTGCTTTTTTAAATGAATTACGAAAGTATAAAATTAACAATAGATAATAAAATTGCAGTTGTAACCATCAACAGGCCGGATAGTCTGAATGCGCTAAATGCACAGGTTTTCAATGATCTTGATAACGTATTTGATTTTTTAGCATCAGAGAAAACGGTAAACTGTGTGATAATAACTGGAAGTGGAGAAAAATCTTTTGTTGCCGGTGCTGATATCAAAGAATTTTCTGCTTTCAGCCAAGAGCAGGCAAAGGAATTGTCAAAAAGAGGACATTTGGTTTTCCAAAAGATAGAAAACCTCAACAAACCGGTCATTGCTGCGATCAACGGTTTTGCATTGGGTGGCGGACTGGAACTAGCCTTGTCCTGTCATATCAGATATGCTTCTGAAAATGCAAAATTGGGTTTGCCGGAAGTAACCTTAGGATTAATTCCCGGTTATGGCGGAACTCAGAGATTACCAAAACTGATTGGAAAGGGAATTGCGAATGAGATGATTTTTTCCGCCAAAATGATTTCTGCTGAGAAAGCGAAGTCGATCGGATTGGTCAATGAAGTTTTTTCTTTGGAAGATCTAATTCCAAAATCGATTGAGCTGGCTTCACAAATTGCTAAAAATTCTCCGGCAGGAATTGAAAAAGCAATCAAAGCCGTTAATGCAAGTGAAAATGACAATGGCATGGACAGCGAAATCAATTATTTTGGAGAATTATTTTCTCAGGAGGATTTCAAAGAAGGAGTTTCTGCATTTATTGAAAAAAGAAAACCGGTTTTCAATTAGATTTGCAGAATGAATTATAATAAATTTGACATTGCTTATTTGAAAATGGCAACCGAATGGGCAAATCTTTCTTATTGTAAAAGAAAAAAAGTCGGGGCTCTTATCGTAAAAGACAGAATGATCATTTCTGACGGATATAATGGAACACCTTCCGGCTTTGAAAATAATTGTGAAGATGAAAATGGAAAAACAAACTGGTTTGTCCTACATGCAGAAGCCAATGCGATACTCAAAATAGCCAGCAGCACACAATCTTGTAAAGATGCAACGTTATATATAACAATGTCACCTTGCAAAGAGTGTAGTAAGCTGATTTTGCAATCCGGAATCCGAAAAGTTGTCTATATGACAGGCTATTCTGATGATAGCGGATTGGAATTTCTAACAAATGCCGGGATTGAAATTTTAAATATCACAGAACAAGAATTATATAATTATACATGAAAAAATAAAAATTCTTAAATAAATAAAAACACAAATATGGATTGGTCAGAAAAAATTACAGACTTCTCAAATTTTCTAAAATTTGAGAAAAGCTTCTCCGACAATACACTTGATGCGTATATCAGAGACATCAAAAAGTTAGAGAACTTTGCTATTAATGACTTAGGAGAAGTTTCTCCTCAAAACATCACTTATCAGAATCTTCAGGAGTTCATCTATCAGCTTTCCAAAAAGAAAATCAGTGAAAGATCACAAGCCAGAGGTATTTCTTCTATCAAGGCATTTTTTAAATTCCTTCTGGAAGAAGAATACAGGGATGATAATCCTGCAACCCTATTGGAAGGTCCAAAATTAGGGCTTTATCTGCCGGATACTCTTAGTGAAGAAGACATCAACAGAATCATTAACTGCATTGATTCTAATACTGATACGGGAAAAAGAAACCAATGTATCCTGGAAGTGCTTTACGGTTGTGGCCTGCGCGTATCTGAGCTGGTTGACCTGAAAATATCAAATATCAATTTCAAAGAAAATTTTATTATAGTTGAAGGTAAGGGTGAAAAAACAAGATTAGTTCCTCTTGCAAGAACAACAGCTGATTTTATCAAGGATTATATCCAGACTGTTAGAAATAAAACAAAGATTAATAAAAAACACGAGGATGTGCTTTTTCTGAATAGCAGGGGAACCAATATGTCCAGAGTAATTGTTTTTATAATTATCAAAGAATTGACCCAGAAAGCCGGAATCAACAAGAGTATTTCTCCACACACTTTCAGACATTCCTTTGCAACACATTTGTTACAGAATGGAGCTGATCTGAGATTTATTCAGGAGATGTTGGGGCACAGCAGTATTACAACAACCCAGGTCTATACCCATTTGAAAACAGAAGAATTAAGAGATGTTATTCTGAATTTTCATCCAAGGAACAGAAATGTATCATCATAGTTTTTCTTAAATTTATCCAATGGAAAATTTAAGATTCTGTCCCAAATGCGGTCAGGAAAAATTATTATGGAATAATATCACCAAATGGAGCTGCAGCAATTGTGATTTTGTCCTATATCATAATACTGCTGCAGCTGTTGCAGTCATTATAAAGCATAAAGATGAATTATTTTTCACGGTTCGGAACCAAGAGCCGGGAAAAGGAAAATGGGATTTGCCAGGTGGTTTTACAGATCCGAAAGAAAGTTCTGAAGAAACCTGTGAACGAGAGCTGAATGAAGAATTGGGATTAATTATAAACCCTGACAAATTCACATATCTGGGAAGCCAACCGAACATATATCCTTATAAAAATATTGATTACAATACTTTGGATATGTTCTTTTTATATGAAACTGAGGAAAAATTCGAAATTAAATTGGAGGAATCAGAAATATCCGAAGCCATTTGGATAAAAGCTTCTGAACTTGACTTGGATCAAATTGCTTTCGAATCTCAGAAAAGATTTCTTAAAAATTACATCGATAAACTTTAATAAAAACCGGAAATTAGTTCCGGTTTTTTTTATTTCCATTTGATATTACAACCCAAACTTGGTCTCTGGAACTCTTCCTGCTCCGCACCAGCTAAAAGATTTTCAAAGGCTACAACCAAATCTTCACCTGTAATTTCCTTCTGATTTCCTGGTCGAGAGTCATCCATTTGACCACGATAAATCAAACTTAGATTTTCATCAAAGAAGTAAAAATCCGGCGTACAAGCCGCATCAAAAGCTTTTGCAACATCTTGTGATTCATCATATAAATAAGGAAATTTGATATTTCTTTCATCTACAAAATCAACCATCATCTCCGGAGAATCTGCAGGATATCTTTCAACATCGTTAGAATTGATCCCAATAAACTCGATTCCCTGAGATTTGTAATCTTCATACAGTTCCTCCAATTTATCAATAATATGAAGAACGAACGGACAATGATTGCACATAAAAACAACCAAAGTTCCTTTTTTCCCTTTCAAAGATTCAAGGCTTTGTAATTCATTATTTTTTGAAGGATTAGGAAGCTTGAAATCTGGAGCTTTTGTTCCCAGAGCCAGCATATTTGAAGGTGTATTTGACATAAGTTTTGATTTAAAAAGATTAAAATATTTTGTGATTAAGAAATTACTAAATCTCCGAATTACTTAATTTTTCCAGCAAAGATAATGCTTCTTGCAGAGAATTATCATAGTTGACCCAATTTACATTGTCCAGTTTTTTGTTCCACGTGATTTGTCGCTTGGCGTACCGACGGGAATTTTTCTTGATTTCCTCGATAGCGAAATCCAAATCCCATTCTCCATCAAAATATCGGAACAATTCTGAATATCCTACCGTTTGTAGAGCCACTCTGTCTCTATCAGCAATCAAACCTCTCGCTTCCTCCAGCAATCCTTTCTCTATCATTTTATCAACACGAAGATTGATTCTTTCATAAATGACTTCTCTTGGCGCATCAATTCCGATTCGGATAGTTTTAAAATTCCTTTTATCTTTTGGTGCACTAAGATTTTCGGTGTAGGTTTTTCCGGTTTGCCAGATGATATCAATAGCTCGTAATAAACGTCTGGGATTGTCTTTATCTACAATTGAAAAATAATTAGGATCTAATTCTTCAAGCAATTTTTGCAAAGCTTCAATTCCTACATTTTCCCAAATTGATAGTAATTTTTGTTGATTTTCAGCATCCGCTTCAGGCAAGTCATTCATCCCTTCCACAACAGCTTTTTCATACATCCCACTACCTCCGACCATTATGGCGACATCTTTTTGAGAGAAAATTTCATCAAGTTTTTTCAGCGCATCAACTTCATATTGACCGATTGAATAATAATCGTTGACACTAAGATTAGCCACAAAATGATGTTTCGCTTCAGCTAACTCTTCATCGGTGGGCATTGCTGTTCCAATTTTCATTTCTTTATAGAACTGGCGCGAGTCACATGAAATAATTTCGGTATCGAGATGTTTCGCCAAGTCGATTGCCAACCGGGTTTTCCCGATTCCTGTAGTTCCGATAATGGAGATGAGACGCTTCAACAAAAATTTTTTTTGCAAATTTACAAAATCATTATTTTGATTTTTTAATGTAATAATTACTTATTTTTACAATCAGAATGGCTTTCAGATTACCCAACTCCAAACTTCCTGATGTGAAAACTACGATTTTCACAGAAATGAGCTTATTAGCACAACAGGAAAATGCAGTTAATCTTTCTCAGGGATTTCCGGATTATCAGCCTGATGAAAATTTAATCCAATATCTCGGTGATTTTGCAAAACAAGGTCATAATCAATACGCACCTTTGTTTGGAATCAAGGAACTGCGGGAAGAAATCTCAAGAAAATTCAATCTTCAATATCAAGCAGATTACCATCCGGATTCTGAGATTAATGTAACGGCTGGAGCTACTCAGGGGATTTTTACGATTATTTCTGCATTTGTAAAAAAGGATGATGAAGTCATTATTTTCGAGCCTGCTTACGATTGCTACGAGCCTGCAATTATTCTGAATGGCGGTATCGTCAAAAATGTCAAAATGCTTTATCCTGATTACAAAATTAATTGGAACGAAGTCAAAAATCTGGTTTCTGAAAAAACCAAGATGATTATTATCAACAACCCGAATAATCCTTCCGGAAAAATCTTAAAACAAAAAGATATTGATGAACTGATTGCGATTGTAAAAAACACAAACATCATTATTCTGAGCGATGAAGTCTACGAAAGCATCACTTTTGACGAAAAACCTCATCTGACTTTAGCCAAATATCCTGAGCTGAAAAAACGAACTTTCGTAGTTGGCTCTTTTGGGAAATTGTTGCATATCACTGGCTGGAAAATAGGTTATGTTTGCGCGCCTTCGTATCTGATGAAAGAGTTCAGGAAAGTTCATCAGTTCAACGTGTTTTGTGTGAACACGCCTGCACAATTTGCAATTTCTAAATATTTACAAAATGTTGATGACTTCAAATCAATCTCAACATTTTTCCAAACTAAAAGAGATTATCTTAAAAATGCTTTGAAAGAAACGCCTTTCCAATTACTGGATTGTGAAGGAACTTATTTTTTATCTGCTAATTTTGGCGCAATTTCTGATAAGCAAGACAAGGATTTTTGCTACTGGTTAACCAAAAAATATAAAGTAGCAACCATCCCGTTTTCTGCCTTTTACAAAGATAAAACCGATGAAAAAGTCATCCGTTTTTGTTTTGCAAAAAAACAGGAAACATTGGATAGAGCTATAGAAAAATTATTAAAAATTAAAATGTAATATGAAAAACCTAATCATTGCCGCTTCTTTGTTAGTAGGAGTTAGCACATTTTCACAAGCAAAATTAGACCCGACAAAACTGAACTATTCTTCTGTAGATGTGAGTCCTATGGATGCGGCTTATTATCCAATTCAGGCAGCTTCATCTAAAACAGAAACTCCGAAAGTAAAAGTGGTTTATTCCCGTCCGCAAAAAAAGAGCAGAGTTGTTTTTGGAAATCTTGTTAAATATGGAGATATCTGGAGATTTGGAGCCAATGAAAATTCTGAAATCAAATTTTACACGCCTGTTGTAATTGGCGGAAAAGAAATCCCTGCCGGAACTTACAGTATTTTTGCCATTCCATTTGAAAAAGAATGGACTATTGTTATCAATTCTGATATAGATAAATGGGGTGCCTATTTCTATGACAAAAGTAAAGATGTAGTGAGATTCAATGTTCCGGTTGAAAAAACGTCTTCCCCAATCGAATATTTTTCTGTGACTTTTGTACAGACAAAATCCGGAGCGGATTTGTACGCTGGCTGGGATAATACGCAGGTTAAATTTCCAATTGAGTTTAAATAATCTTCAACGATCTCTAATAATTAAAGCCTTGTCCAATTGATAAGGCTTTAATTTTTAAAATTCTAATGTAATTAAATCTTCGAGATTTTGAATCTGAGTTTTTGAATTTTCAATTTTTCCAAAACCGTAAGCAGCATAAATAAAATCAACGCCAGCTTTTTCCGAAGATTCTTTGTCCCAAATCGTATCGCCAACATAGACCGGATTCTGCAAATTATTTCTTTCTACAATCAGCCTGATGTTCTTGTCTTTTGGCAAACCATAGTTGCCGAAACATTCAAAATCTTCAAACAGACCTTCAAAACTAAAAAACCCGATGAAGTTCTCGATGTAGCCTTTCATACAATTGCTGACAATGAAAAGTCTGTAATTTTGTGCTAATTTTTCTAGTGTTTCTTTGACTTTGGGAAATAATTCACCGCCAGATTCTTTAAGATATTGGCTCTCTTTATGAGCATAAATTCTTTCAAATTCTTTCAGTTTTTCTTTTGGAACAAAACCAAAATATTGCGAGAAAATGTCATCCATCTTCATTCCTGAAAAATCTCTCACGGTCTGAGATTTGACATTGATGTCAAATCCAATCGCATGAATACTGTCGTTAAAAGCTTTGACTACGGTTTCCGAAGCATTCCAAAGTGTTCCGTCCAAGTCAAAAATAATACTGTCTCTTTTCTTCATAATTTATCTAAATCATAAACCATTCGTTCACAAGACTTGCAGCCAGTCTTGCGGTTCTTTCCTGTATATCAAAATTGGGATTCACTTCTGCAACATCCAGTGCATTTGTTTTTTCTGAAGATAAAATATGACGGTAGATCTGCATAAATTGGCGGTTGGCAAAAATCCCATTATAAGCCGGCGCGCTGACGCCAGGCGCAATGGAGGCATTGAAAACATCCATACAAATGGTGACATAAACAATGTCCACATCTTCCAAAAATGAATTAATGGTAAACATCAGATTTGGAAGATTTTCGGAGTAGATTTCGTCAGCGAGAATATATTTCATTCCGAAATTATCCGCACTTTCGAACAACTTTCTGGTATTACTATTTTTCTGAATTCCAATATGTAATGAGTGAATCTCGTCTTCCTGAGCAATTTGCCAAAATCCCGTTCCGGAAGTTGCCAAACCGTTTTCTGGCTCGCGGTTATCAAAGTGAGCATCGAAATTGATAATTCCGATTTTTTGATTTGGGAAAGCTTTTCTAATTCCGGAATAATGTGCAAAAGTAACCTCATGTCCGCCACCTAAAACAACGGATTTTCCTTGTTTTAGAAGTACTTTCGAAACTTTTTCGGCTAATAAATCCTGAGTTGCTTCAAGGTCATTATTCTCACATTTGATGTTTCCAAAATCTTTCAGTGAAAATCCAGAATTGACAACAGGAAAATTGGGCATATTTTTTCTAATCAAATCCGGTGCTTCCTGTGCTCCTATTCTACCTTTGTTACGTTTTACACCTTCATCCACAGCAAAGCCGTGTAAAACGAAATCTTTAGGATTAATATTTTCATAAGCCGATTCTGTTGTTACTCTTTGAAAAATCCTGTGGTACAATTCTTCTTCACCGTCAAAACGGCCCGTCCATTCAAACATAATTTAGATTTTTTCTCCGTTGATATAAATATTTCTCGGTTTCAAACTTCCCTGATGATAAAGGATATTCTGGAAATTATCCGTTTCGTATGTGATGAAATCTGCTTTTTTACCTTCAGACAAAACTCCTCTGTCTTCTAAATCCAAAGCATAGGCCGCTCGGAAAGTTATTGCAGCTAAAACCTCAGCTGTAGTCAGCTTCTGATAAGTTGCCAAAATAGAAGCTTGAGTAACGAGATTTCCCATTGGAGCAGAACCCGGGTTCCAATCAGTTGCGATTGCTAAAATCCCACCTTTATCCAGAATTTTTCTAGCCGGAGTAAACGGTTCACCCAAACCTAAACTTGCACCTGGCAAAGCAATCGCCACAGTATTTGAATTAGCAAGAAACTCAATATCTTCGTCTATAGTTGCTTCCAAATGGTCGGCAGATTTTGCGCCAACTTCAACAGCTATCCTTGAACTACCTGCAGTAAATTGGTCAGCATGTACTGTGATTTGAAAGCCTAATTGTTTTGCTTTTTCAAGAAATATTTCACTCTCTTTTGGCTGAAACGCTGACTTTTCTATGAAGATATCAACCCGGTTGGCAAGGTTTTCTTCTTTTACTTTTGGTAGAATTTCATCCAAAATATAATTGAGATATTCCTCTGATGTTCCTTCAAAATCCCTTGGCTTAAGATGAGCTGACAGACAAGTTGGAATCAATGTCGCTTTTGTTTTGTCCTGAGCCTTTTTTATGGCTCGAAGCATTTTGAGTTCTTCCTCAACATTCAATCCGTAACCACTTTTTATCTCGATTGTCGTGATGCCTTGATTTAGTAAAATATTGACACGTTCAAGGATTCCATTAACTAAATCATTTTCCGAAGCTTGTCTTGTATGCTGAACAGAACTCCAAATTCCGCCACCGGATTCAGCAATCTCGAGATACGATTTCCCAGCATTTCGCATTGCAAAGTCGTTGGCACGATTTCCTCCGAAGCAAATATGTGTGTGCGCATCCACAAAAGCCGGAAGTGCAATTTGTTCACTTTCAATCAAATCAATTTCGGAATTTGGAAATTTTTGTTTTAATAAGTCATAATCGTTGACTTCTAAAATTTTTCCATTTTTAGTAAAAATCCCTCCATTGTAAACGATTTGTAAAGATTCATCATTTAATTTTCCCTTTAATGGAAGGTTGTTGAGTGTGACAATTTGTTTGAAAGGACCTGATAATTTCATATAAAATCTTGAATCGTAAAAATAGTGATAAACTTCTATTCTTTTAAATCATTATAAAATTGTATTTTTACAGAAACTAAAAAACATTTTATGAGAAATCGAAATACTTTATTTTTCCTATTTATAACTATATTTTATGCAAATCAAATGTGTAGTCAGAATTATAAAATATTTACGGGACCTCTCGCCTCAGTAAATACTAATCTTGAAAAATTAGGAAAAAATGTAATTGGAACACCATATTTAAATACTAATTTCATTTCTGCAACTATTGGTGATTCACAAGAAGTAATACCAATTAGATATGATGCATATTTAGATAAGTTGGAAGTTTTGGTTGATGATAAAGTTTATGAAGTTCCAAAAATTGACAGATTATCATCCTTTAATTTCAAAAGTATTGGTACAACAATTATTTATTTAAAAGATGATAATGGTTATTATTTCAGAATCGTTAATGGAAAAAATCAATTACTAAAGAAAGAGAAAATAAAACTTGAAACTTTTAATTCTTCCATCGAACCGAATTCTATGATTAGAGAAGGTTATTCCAAATTTGAAAAACTAAAACCAACTTACTTTATCAAAATAGACGATAATTTAATAAAACTTACAAAAAAATCTGATGACTTAATAAATGCTTTACAAGCAGATAGAAAAGAAACAGTTAAAGATTTCATCAAAACAAATAAAATAAAGTTAGCCGAAGAATCCGACCTTATAAAGTTGGTTAATTTTCTAAATAAATAACAAAAGAGATGCTAAATTGCATCTCTTTTGTTATTTAAAAAACTTCTCTTCCAATCTTCAGAATATTATCGCTTTTTCCCATTGAATAAAAATGCAGAACAGGAATTCCAAAATCTAAAAGTTCCTTGCTCTGGTTAATCGCCCATTCTATTCCAACTTCCCGAACATCGTTATTGGTTTTGCATTTCAAAACTTCATTGATTAATGCTTCCGGTAAATCGATTTTAAAAACCTGTGGTAACATCTGCAAATGAGTTTTTGTAGCAATTGGTTTGATTCCAGGAATAATTGGAACATCAATTCCAATTTCTCTGGCTTGTTTTACAAAATCGAAGAATTTCTGGTTATCGAAGAACATTTGAGTCACAATATAATCTGCACCAGCTTCTACTTTTTTCTTCAACATTTGAAGGTCATAATTCATAGATGGTGCTTCGATATGTTTTTCAGGATAACCCGCAACTCCGATGCAGAAACTGTTATCTGTATCCGACTCTATCTTGCCGTGAAGATATTCTCCGATTCCCAAATCATGAATCTGTTTCACCAAATCCGAAGCATATTTGTGTCCGCCTTTTGAAGGTTCAAAATATTTTTCACCTTTCATCGCATCACCTCTTAAAGCCACAATATTATTAATTCCCAAATACATACAATCCACCAAAAGATATTCGGTTTCTTCTTTGGTAAATCCACCGCATAAAACATGCGGAACCGTATCAACATTATATTTGTTCTGAATCGCTGAGCAAATTCCTAAAGTTCCAGGGCGCATTCTTGTGATTTTTCGCTCCATCAAACCGTTTCCTCTTTCCAGAAAAATATATTCTTCTCGGGAAGTTGTAACATCTATAAATGGCGGTTTGAATTCCATCAACGGGTCGATATTCTTATACAAATCGGCGATTCCAACACCTTTTTGAGGCGGAACAATTTCAAAAGAAAAAAGCGTTTTGCCGTTGGCGTTTTTTATATGGTCTGTGATTTTCATAAAACAATTATGTTATCAATAACTTCAAATAAATCTTTTAAAAATGATGTTAAGTCAAATGAACTTATACTTTGTGGATTTTCAACTAAGAAATTTGTTTGTGTCGATCTTAAAGTAAGTCCATAAAAATTGGAAGCTGCGTGTAATGAGTTCTCTGTAGGTTTATATAATTTTGCTAAACCTAACAAGTTTGCAATTATATTTCCCTCTCTTTCATAATATACTAAAGATTCTCTCTCTAAGGACATAAATAATTCCTGAACCTTTTTACTATTTCCAAGGAGATGAGTCAATATAAGAAGTATTGCATAGTATTCACGGTAAATATTAAAAAATGTTATGTGTTTTCCTTTAAAATAAGTGCGATCATAATACATCCTAATATAATTATCATATTTTTTAAAAATATTTTGCTTAGAAAAGTCATTATTAAATAAAGTTCGTGCAGTTATATAATTATATCTAATTGCTTCTCCTATTATATATTTCAGAAATTTTTTCTTAGCATTTTCATTAAAATGAAATTTGTTTTCTGAATTAAAATCTTTTTCAAAAATTAAAAAATAATCTTCATTACTATAATGGTAAGGTTCAACTGAATAAAACTTATTAATATATCCAAAAAAATCAGTGTTTATTCCATAAAAATGATGATAAATACTTTCAATATTTTTTATATCACAGACCAAAACTATCTTTTCAAATCCAAATTTATTTTCATTTTCTCTGTCGTGTGCAGAAAAAATATTTAAAATTCTGAAAATATGTTCTGGATCAATTCTATCTAAATCATCAATAATCAAAACAGTTTTCTTTTCAGTCTTTGCTTCAATACTTTTTATTAATTGATAAATGAGTTGAGTAACTGCATTATTTTCGTAAACAGAACCTATTTTTGTTTCTTCTTTATCAAAAAAATTTTTAATTATTTTTAAGTCGGGATTTACTTCGATTTCTTTTTTAAATTTGTTAAAATCGCGTTTACTGACTTCAGAAATTTTTGAAATTAATTTGCCTAAATTTTTGAGTATCGAATAAGATTTAGGTAATTGTTCATCAATAACTGTTTCTCCCAATAAATCTGTATTTGAAATAAAATCATTCAAAAATTTATTTGAAAAATATTGATAAACTAGATTTCCTGTTGGAAAATCAAAATTGTCAAAATCAACAATATCTTTATTTAAAATCTGAAATAGTATATCAAACTTTATTAATTCAAAAATATCTTGATTATTTGAAACTGAATAGTTTACTGGGTCAATAAAAATCGGAAAATATTCAGTTTTGTATTTTTCATCTTTAAAAAATTCATTCAAAAAATAAGATTTTCCAATACCAAATTTGCCCGAAAAAATAATGCGGTTATTATTTGCAAGATTTAAATGGTCTTCAAATTTTGTAAAAACTTTTTCAATATATTCTTTTGCCATAATCATTTATTTTAATCCGCTAAGTTTGGAGCCAGCCATTTTCTAGCATAATCTAACTCAATATCTTTTCTTTCAGCAAAATCTTTTAATTGGTCTTCATCAATTTTTCCTACTCCGAAATATTTAGATTTTGGATTCCCAAAATAATAACCTGAAACGGCAGCAGTCGGCCACATTGCGAGACTTTCGGTTAAAGTCACGCCGATCCTTTTTTCAACTTTCAGTAAATCCCAAATGGTTAGTTTTTCTAAATGATCGGGACAAGCCGGATAACCTGGAGCTGGTCTGATTCCCAAATATCTCTCCTTGATTAATTCCTCATTATTCAGCGTTTCATTTTCAGAATAACCCCAATATTCGGTTCTCACTTTTTTGTGGAGATATTCTGCGAAGGCTTCTGCAAAACGGTCGGCCAAAGCTTTTACCATAATGGCGTTGTAATCATCATTTTGTTCTTCATATTCTTTCGCTAACTCATCCGCTCCGAAACCTGTACAAACACAGAAAGCACCGATGTAATCCTGTTTTCCGGAATTCTCTGGTGCAATAAAATCACTTAAAGCATAATATTCTTTTCCTTCTGATTTTTTATGTTGTTGGCGTAAAGTTCTGAAAGTCGAAATCACATTCTGATTGTCATCATAAACCAAAATATCGTCCTGTTCATTTGCATTCGCTGGAAAAATTCCGAAAATTCCTTTGGCTTTGAAACTCTTTTCTTTCAAGATTTTTTTGAGCATTATCTGAGCTTCATTGAACAAAATCGTCGCTTGTTCACCCACAACATTATCAGTCAAAATCTCAGGGAATTTTCCAAACAATTGCCAGCTTCTGAAAAATGGTGACCAGTCAATAAATTCAACTAATTCATCCAGATTTTGGTCTTCGATAATGGTGATTCCCAATTTTTTAGGTGTTGTAATAATTTCATTTTCCCAATCGATTTTGAATTTTTTCTCACGAGCTTCTGCAATCGGAACATACTCTTTATCAACCTGTCGGTTCAGAAATTTTTCACGGAATTCATCATAATCTTTTCTGATTTCTAAAGCATAAGCATTGGATTTATCTCGATTCAAAAGAGAACTCACAACACCAACTGCTCTGGAAGCATCGTTCACGTGAACAACAGTGTTGGAATATTTTGGTGAAATCTTTACGGCTGTATGCGCTTTAGATGTTGTCGCACCGCCTATCAATAAAGGAAAATTAAGATTTTTACGTTCCAATTCATCGGCAATATGAACCATCTCATCCAGACTAGGTGTAATCAATCCGCTTAATCCAATCACGTCCACTTTTTCATCAATCGCCGTCTGAATGATTTTTTCTGCCGGAACCATCACGCCCAAATCTACAATCTCATAATTATTACAACCCAAAACCACGCTCACAATATTTTTTCCGATATCGTGAACATCGCCTTTTACAGTTGCCATCAAAATTTTTCCGTTGGATTTTTGAGTCTGGTCTTTCTCTGCTTCGATGAAGGGTTGAAGATAGGCCACTGCTCTTTTCATCACTCTCGCAGATTTTACAACCTGAGGCAAAAACATTTTACCACTTCCAAAAAGGTCGCCGACAACGCCCATTCCTGTCATTAGATTAATTTCGATAACATCCAAAGGACGTTTAGAATTTTGACGTGCTTCTTCTGCATCTTCCTCAATAAAACGGTCAATTCCTTTGACTAAAGCGTGCGTAATTCTTGTTTGCAAATCCTGCTCTCTCCAGCTAAGGTCTTCGGTTTTTTCTTTTTTAGTTGATTTATGTTTTTCGGAGTAATCCAGAAGTTTTTCTGTCGCATCGTCTTTTCTGTCTAACATTACATCTTCAACCAATTCCAATAAATCTTTCGGAATTTCGTCATAAACCTCCAGCATTGTCGGGTTTACGATTCCCATATTCATTCCGGCTTTTATAGCGTGGTAAAGGAAAACAGAGTGCATTGCTTCTCTCACAGAATCATTTCCACGAAAGGAAAATGAAACATTGGAAACGCCTCCACTTACTGAAGCGTTAGGAAGATTGGTGCGAACCCAACGTGTTGCTTCGATAAAGTCAATCGCATTTCTGCGGTGCTCATCCATTCCTGTTGCAACAGGGAAAATATTGAGATCGAAAATAATATCCTCGGAAGGAAAACCAACCTGATTCACCAAAATATCATAAGACCTTTTGGAAATCTCGATTCTTCTTTCGTAATTATCAGCTTGTCCAACCTCATCAAAAGCCATAATAATCGCCGCTGCGCCATAACGTTTGATGGCTTTGGCCTGTTTGATGAATTCTTCTTCACCACCTTTCAAACTGATGGAATTCACAACCGGTTTTCCCTGAACGACTTGTAATCCAGCTTCCAAAATTTCCCATTTTGAGGAATCTATCATAATCGGGATTCTTGCAATATCCGGCTCAGAAGCAATCAAATTAAGAAATTTGACCATTGCAGTTTTGCCGTCCAAAAGCCCGTCATCCATATTGACGTCAAGAATCTGAGCGCCGCCTTCTACTTGGTTTCTTGCAATATCCAGAGCTTCGGAATATTTTTCTTCTTTAATGAGACGAAGAAATTTTTTGGAACCAGCAACGTTGGTTCTCTCTCCAACATTGATAAAGTTGGATTCGGGTGTTATAATTAAAGGCTCGAGACCTGATAATTTCAGATATTTTCTTTTACAATCTGTTTCCATAAATTATTGACTAATTGCCGATAATTTCCTCGGCTTGTATTTTTTTGCCAAATCAGCAATGGCGTTGATGTGGTCCGGTGTTGTTCCGCAACAACCACCGATGATATTAATTAATCCTTTTTCTAAATATTCTTCAACCTGATTGGCCATTTGCTCCGCAGTTTCGTCGTACTGACCGAAAGCATTCGGTAAACCGGCATTTGGATAAGCAGAGATTCCGAAATCTGTGTGATTGGCAAGAATTTCCAGATAAGGTGTCAATTGTTTTGCTCCTAAAGCACAGTTGAAACCGACACTTATCAAATCCATATGTGAAACAGAAATCAAAAATGCATCGGCTGTTTGTCCGCTCAACGTTCTTCCGGAAGCATCGGTAATCGTTCCCGAAACCATAATTGGAATCACGATATTTCGTTCTTCTCTTATTTCATCAATGGCAAAAAGTGCCGCTTTTGCATTCAAAGTATCGAAGATTGTTTCAACCAAAAGAATGTCGGAACCTCCGTCGAGCAAAGCTTCTGCTTGTTGTTTGTAAGCAATTCTGAGTTCGTCAAAAGTGATGGCTCTGTAACCTGGGTCATTGACGTCCGGACTAAGGCTTGCCGTTCTGTTGGTTGGTCCGATGGAACCTGCTACAAATCTTGGTTTGTCGGGATTCTGAGCAGTAAATTCGTCACAGACTTTTTTAGCAATTTTGGCAGATTCATAGTTAAGTTCGTAAACCAAATCCGCCATATGATAATCCGCCATTGCAATGGTTGTTCCGGAAAATGTATTGGTTTCGATGATATCTGCGCCTGCCAAAAGATATTTTCTGTGAATTTCTTCAATAGCTTCAGGCTGTGTTAAAGACAACAAGTCGTTATTCCCTTTAAGTGGAGATTCCCAATCTTTGAATCGTTCACCACGATAATCTTCTTCGGTGAAATTGTAGCGCTGAATCATCGTTCCCATTGCTCCATCGAGAATAAGAATTCTGTTTTTTAGTGCGTTGTATAGTTGTTCTGAATTATTCATTTTTTAATTTAATTTTTATCGTCGATTGAAAGACCAATCTTCAACATAGCCCCGATAGGAACGGCATCCTTTTTTGTTTTTCTGAAAATTTTCTATTGATGACAAAACGTCGTAAACAAAAAAGATATAGTGGATAGCGGGTTGGGAACTTGTTTCGAAGACGAAAACTTGTTGCTCCTAATTCCTTCGATTCCTTTAGTCTAAAGCTTGTTTTAAATCATTAATTATATCATCAATATTTTCTAAACCAACGGAGCATCTCACCAATCCGGTAGTAATTCCAACTTCGTTTCTCTCCTCATCGGAAAGTTTGGAATGCGTTGTGGAAGCCGGATGTGTAACAATCGTCCTTGTGTCTCCCAAGTTGGCGGAAAGGGAACACATCTTAATTCTGTTCAGGAAATTTCTACCGCCCTCGATACCGCCTTTGATTTCGAAAGCGACGATGTTTCCGCCTAATTTCATTTGTTTTTTGGCAATTTCGTAGCCTGGATGAGATTTCAGGAACGGATATTTTACCAATTCTACATTGGGATGATTTTCCAGAAACTCAGCCACTTTCAATGCGTTTTCGCAATGTTTCTCTACCCGAATCGCCAAAGTTTCCAGACTTTTGCTCAAAACCCAAGCGTTGAACGGCGACATTGCCGGACCTGTATTTCTCGCAAACAGATAAATCTCACGAATCAAATCTGCTTTTCCAACCGCAACACCGCCTAGAACCCGCCCTTGACCGTCAATCAATTTCGTTGCTGAATGAACCACCAAATCTGCCCCGTATTTAATCGGTTGCTGCAAGTAAGGTGTTGCAAAACAATTGTCAACGATGAAAATCAGATTGTGTTTTTTAGCAATCTGTCCGAAAAATTCCAAATCCAAAACTTCAATTGCGGGATTTGTTGGTGTTTCCAGATATAATATTTTTGTATTTGGTTGGATATATTGTTCTACGTTTTCCGCATCTTCTGCTTTGAAATAAGATGTTTCAATATTCCATTTTGGAAAATATTTTGTAAACAAAGTGTGCGTGGAACCGAACACCGACTGACAGCTCACAATATGGTCGCCCGCATTAAGCAGCGTTGCAAATGTTGAATAAATCGCCGCCATTCCTGTTGCAAAAGCGTAACCGGATTCCGCACCTTCCATTTTCGTGATTTTATCAACAAATTCTGTGACATTGGGGTTGCTGAAACGGCTATAAAGATTTTTGTCTTTTTCTTCCGCAAAACTCGCACGCATATCTTCTGCATCTTCAAAAACGAAGCTTGAAGTGAGATATAATGGCGTGGAATGTTCGTCAAACTGAGTCCTTTCGGTTTGCATTCTTATGGCTAGAGTTTCAAAATTTTCCATAAAATTTTAATTTACAATGTAATAATTTACCTATGTAACAATGAGATTCTTCACTTCGTTCAGAATGACACTGCTTATAAATTGGTAAATTGCTACACTTTTATATTGTTACATTGATTTTTTATTTTGTTTCACTTAATCTTAAAATATCTCCGAAAACACCTCTGGCAGTCACTTTTGCTCCGGCTCCGGCTCCCATAATGACAATCGGATTCTCGCCGTAACTTTCTGTATAGATTTCGAAAATAGAATCTGAACCTTTTAGTTGTCCTAATGCCGAATTGGCTGGAACGGAAATTAGTTTCACATCCAATTCACCTTTTTCTTTTTGTAAATCGCCGTGCAAATCGCCGACATATCTTAGGACGTGGTCAGATTTCTGGTTTTCTTTGATGTTCTGGTATTCTGAATCCAGTTCTTCCAATCTTGAAAGGAATTCTTCTTTAGAAACAGACAGCAGAGTTTCCGGAACAAGATTCTGAATATTGATATCATCAAATTCATTAATCAAATCAAGTTCTCTTGCCAGAATCAACAGTTTTCTTGCAACATCATTTCCCGATAGATCTTCGCGCGGATCCGGTTCTGTGAAACCTTTTTCCAAAGCTTCGTTGATAATCGTTGAAAATTTGTCATTACGAAGCGAAAAATTATTGAAAACATAACTTAATGTTCCGGAAAAAACACCTTTGATTCTTGTGATATTTTCGCCTGAAAGATGCAGAAGCTTGATAGTATCAATCAAAGGCAAACCAGCACCAACATTGGTTTCATAAAGATATTTCTTTTTATTTTTTTCTAATAATTTTCTGAAATTCCTATATTCTGCAATCGGTAATGTGTTGTAGATTTTGTTGGAACCAACGACATCAAAACCATTTTCCACAAAAACCGGATAATTTTTCACAAAATCCTTACTCGCTGTATTATCTACCATTACCAAATTTTCCAAATGATGTTCGTTTGCAAAATCTACCAAAGACTGGACACTGGATTCTGTTTGAGAATATTTGATTTTTTGTCTCCAATCGCTTCCGAAACCTGCTTTGTTGAAAGCTACTTTTCTGGAATTGGCAATTGCAACGATTTTCAAATCCACCCTTTTACGATTAAGAATATCATAAGCTGAATCCAGAATCTGCTCAACCAAAGTTCCGCCAACATTACCGTGACCAATTAACGCAAGATGAACGGTCTTCGGTTTTCCGTAGATTTCGGTTTCGATGATATTTTTTGTGATTTCGGTCTGATTTCCGGTTACAACAATGTTGACTCTTCCGGCAGAAGCGATTTGACTCAACAACAAAGGGAAAATTTTATTTCTCTGAAGCTCTGATAAAATCTTGTTATAATTATCCGAAACAAATCCGATCACACTAAGATTTTCAATACTATAAATATTGCTGACGTGACCTTCCGATTTTTCTTTTTCAAATTCTTTTTTCAAAACATCCACTGCATCCTGCGCATCATCTTCATCAACCAAGACAGAAATTCCGTTTTCAATCGCTTGCTGGGAAATTACACCAACGCTGATTCCGCCTCCATTCAAAGCATTAAAAATACGTGAATCCACACCGATTTGTCCAAGGAAATCTTTTCCTTCGAAATTCACTAAAGCTTTGTTTCTATAAATATTAATTGCGTTCTTGTCTGTCATCAGTTCAAAAAAATAGGTTTTAAAATTGTGTTCAGTTGTTGGTATTCCATCAGGAAAGCGTCGTGTCCGTGAATAGATTTTATTTCGTGATACTGAACATTTCTGTTTTTATTTTGTAAAAATTGGTAAGTATTTTTAATTTCAAAAGCGGGATAAAAAAGATCCGAATCTACTGCTACTAAATGGATCTCTGCATTGATATTGTCCAATTCATTTTCCTTTCCATTAATGTTCATCAGAAGATGATTAACGAGCCTGTAAGCTTTTAAACTAAACCTTTCGTTTAATCGTTTTCCGTGAAAATTGAGCCAGTCGTGAGATTTCAGAATTTTCTTTTCGGAATCGATTTCCCGTTTGAATCTTGAGTTAAGAGATTCCGGTGTTCTGTAACATAACATGGCGTGAACTCTGGCTTTTTCAAGAGGCTTCTCTTCTGATTCTAACAAAAATTTCTGAACCAGACATTGAGAATGTAACCAATCCGACGTTTTGAAATCTGTTGCAACCGGGATGAATTTTTCGGCTAAATTATTTTCCAAGGTCAACATTTCCCAACCAATTGAGCCTCCAATTGAGCCTCCAACCAATGCGAATAATTTTTTGATTTTAAGATTTTTCAATCCTTCAAGAAAAATTTTCGCCATATCCTGAACTGCGAAATCTTCATAATTATCAATGAAAAATCCGTCAAAACCATTGCCTGGAATATTGAAACAGATAATTGTAAATTGATTAGTATCAATCACTTTTCCTTCTCCAACCAAAGATTTCCACCAGCCGTTTTCGCCGGCAACATCAGAGTTTCCCGTCAAAGCGTGATTGATCAAAACAATTGGGGCCGAATACAGTTCTTTTCCGAAAAGCTGATAGCTTAACGGGATATCGAGAACTTTTCCGTTCTGAGTTTCGAAGAGTTGAATGTTGATATGTTGTAGCTTGTTTTCCAATTTTTGTCTTGTAAAAAATTGAAAATGCTACGGGAAATGTAGAATAAATGTCTAGGTTATCTTTTCTGCCATTGCAGATAGAATTTAGCACCTTCTTCGTTTCCGAAGGGTTGCCAAGGTTTCACAGAGTCTAATCTCTCCACCTTTCTCGATAACATTTTCAATATTTGAATGAACAAATCTGGGCGCAAAGATAGATAAGAAATTATTATTTTTCCAAATAAACTGAAAAAAGTCAGTATAAATTTTTTATTAACAATCCAATTTAAGAAATTTATAACAGCAATTGTGTACAATATTTGCTTAACCAACTTCACCAAAAAAATAAACAATGAACATTAATCTTAATAAACAAGTTGCTATTGTTACAGGTTCCAGCAGCGGAATAGGAAAAGGAATCGCTATCAGTCTGGCAAAATCCGGGGCCATTGTTATCGTGAATCATTCATCGGAACATTCTCGTCCGGAAGCTGAAGATACCCTGAAAACCATTGAGGAAAACGGTGGCGAAGGATTGATTATTCAATGTGATGTGAGTAAGGAAGATCAAGTTTTGGCGATGTTTCAAACGACTATTAATCAATATGGAACTGTTGATATTCTCATTAATAATGCCGGTTTACAGCAAGACGCAGCCTTTGTTGATATGACTCTGGAACAATGGCAAAAAGTGATTGATGTCAATCTTACAGGACAATTTCTTTGTTCGCGGGAAGCGATTAAAGAATTCTTAAAACGCGGAATGACCGATAAATCCAAAGCATTAGGAAAAATCATCAACATCAGCAGTGTTCACGAAACAATCCCTTGGGCCGGACACGCTAATTATGCTTCCAGCAAAGGTGCGCTTAGAATGCTGATGCAAACGCTGGCACAGGAATATGGGAAACAAAAAATCCGTGTGAATAATATTTGTCCCGGTGCTATCCAAACACCAATCAACAAATCGGCTTGGGATAATGAAAAATCTCTTGATGCGCTAATGACGCTGATTCCGTATGACAGAATCGGGCAACCGGAAGATATTGGGAATTTAGCTGTATTTTTGGCAAGTGATTATTCGGATTATATTACCGGTGCGAGTATCTATGTGGATGGCGGAATGACAACGCTGGAAAGTTTTGCGGATAACGGATAATTAATTGTTAATGATGAATATAAATTATTAATGGTTTTTTAATTCGTTGAAAGAATTGAGAATCTTCAACATAGCCCCGATGGGAACGGCATCCTTTTTTGTTTTTTTTTAGATTCTTCGACAAGCTCAGAATGACAAATGTTGTAAAAAAACAAAAAAGATATAGTGGACAGCGGGTTGGGATGTTCTAGCAAAGGTACAACCGTGTTGCTCCTAATAAAAAGAATAATTATTGTCAAAAAATAATTAGAAAAATGAATGAAGAAGAAAAATTAAAAAATCCGAATTGGAAAAAGTGGGGACCTTACGTGAGCCACCGCCAATGGGGAAATGTACGCGAAGATTACAGTACCAACGGCGATGCGTGGGGATTTACCGGTCATGATACAGCGGAAGCCTGGACCTACCGGTGGGCTGAGGAAGGCATCGCAGGAATCTCTGATGAGAAACAGCAATTGTGCTTTGCGCTTTCTTTTTGGAATAAAAATGATTGCAGAGTCAAGGAACGTTTTTTCGGATTGAGCAATTATCAGGGAAATCACGGCGAAGATATCAAGGAAATCTTTTATTATCTCGACAACACGCCTTCTCATAGCTATATGAAGATGGTTTACAAATACCCCATCAATGCGTTTCCGTACGATGACCTCATCAATACAAATGCACAACGCTCCAACAAAGACCCGGAATATGAAATCATTGACACAGGAATCTTCGACAATGATGAATATTTTGACATCTTTATTGAATATGCAAAAGCCGGCGAAGACGATTTTTTAATAAGGGTCGATGTCCATAACAGAAGTAATAAATCTGCGCCAATCGTGATTTTGCCAACAGTCTGGTACAGAAATAACTGGATGTGGGGTTATAATGATTATAAAGCGAAACTTGGCTTTTCTAAGCCGGGCGAAATTGATGTTCATCACGATAGTCTGAGCATCAAAAAGTTATATTCCAGAAACCGAAATGTGGATACCTTGTTTTGTGAGAATGAAACGAATCGTTCAAGATTATTCAACCTTCCGAAGACAGAAGGTTTTTTCAAAGATGGAATCAATCAATATATTACGAAAGGTCTTGATACTGTAAATCCTTCTAAAACTGGAACAAAAGCTGCTCTTCATTGTGAAGAAGTCATAGAAGCCAACAGCAACAAGGTTTTCGAATTCCGATTGTCGCCTCATATTATGGAGGATGCGTTCTGGGATTTTGATGAAATTGTCTCGAGACGAAAACAGGAAGCCGACGAATTTTACGCCAACATCCAGAAAGACATCGATAATGAAGATGAGAAAAATGTTCAAAGACAGGCTTTTGCCGGTTTGCTTTGGAACAAACAATTCTATCATTACAACATCGGAAAATGGCTGAAAGGCGACCCTAATTTCCCGATCCAAAGAAAAGGTTTCGTACGAAACAGCGACTGGGAACATCTTCATAACAAAGACATCATCTCGATGCCCGATAAATGGGAATATCCCTGGTACGCAACCTGGGATTTGGCATTCCATTGCGTTAGTTTTTCTGTAATTGATTCGGAATTTGCAAAGAATCAATTGGTTACATTGACCAAAGAATGGTATATGCATCCGAATGGGCAATTACCTGCCTATGAATGGAATTTTGATGATGTGAATCCACCGGTTCACGCCTGGGCAACATTCCGTGTTTTTAAAATCGATGAAAAAAATAATGGAAAACCGGATTTGGCTTTTCTGGAAAGAGTTTTCCAGAAGTTATTGTTGAATTTCACCTGGTGGGTTAACCGGAAGGATTACAACGGAAATAACCTTTTCGGAGGCGGATTCCTTGGTCTGGATAATATCGGAGCGTTCGATAGAAATATGGAATTGGGCGACGGCGAACATCTTGAACAAGCCGATGGAACCAGTTGGATGGCGATGTATGCCTTGAATATGATGCGTATTGCAATGGAACTGGCAACTTACAATCCGGTTTATGAAGATATGGCCATTAAGTTCTTTGAGCATTATCTTTATATCGCTGAAGCTATGGAAAACATTGGTGATGCCAAGCAAGGACTTTGGAACGAAGAGGACGGATTTTTCTACGACTTACTCCAGCTTTCCAACGGAGACAGTGTGAATCTGAAACTGAGAAGCATTGTTGGATTGATCCCGATGTTTGCTGTGGAAGTTGTGGAACATAGTCTCTTGGAAAAACTTCCCGAATTCAAAAAAAGAATGGAATGGATTCTGAAAAATAAGCAAGAACTGACAAAACTGGTTTCCCAATGGTATGTTGAAGGTGAAGGAAACAAACATCTTTTAAGTATTCTCAGAAAAACAAGATTGACCAAAGTTTTGACAAGACTGGTTGATGAATCTGAATTTCTAAGTGATTACGGAATCCGTGCGATGTCCAAGGTTTATGAGGAAAACCCTTTCCGATTTACTGTTCACGGACAGGAACACGTGGTTTATTATACACCTGCGGAAAGCGACAGCCGAATGTTCGGTGGAAACAGCAATTGGCGCGGACCGATTTGGTTCCCGATCAATTTCCTGATTGTAGAAAGTCTGCAACGCTTCCATTTCTTTTTTGGTGATGCATTGACGATAGAATATCCGAAAGGAAGTGGCGTTCAAAAGAATCTGGAAGAAGTTTCAAAAGATATCAGTGACAGACTTTGTAACATTTTCCTGAAAGATAAAAACGGAAACAGAGCTTTCAATGGTGGTGTTGAAAAATTTAATAATGACCCGCATTTCAAAGATTACATTATGTTCTTCGAATATTTCCACGGTGACAATGGCCGAGGTGTTGGTGCTTCTCATCAAACCGGATGGACTTCTACGGTGGCAAAGTTGATTCAGCCGAGACTTTCTAGTCGATAAACTAAAAACCTTATCAGATTTTTGATAAGGTTTTTTAAATTTTATTATTCTACGATAATTCCATTAACGCTGACTTCATAAGCAATCTCAACATTCGGTTCCAGAGTCTTGGAAACAGAGCAATATTTTTCGAAAGATAATTCTGCTGCTTTTTTAGCTTTTTTCGGGTCGATTTCGCCCTCGAGGAAAAACTTCACTGTGATAGATTTGAAAGGTTTTGCTTCATCAACCTGAACTCTTTCGCCTTCAACTTCGGCTTTGAAATCTGTAATCGTCTGACGTTGTTTTTTTAGGATCGAAACCACATCGATTCCGCTGCAACCGGCAACCGCCATTAACAAAGATTGCATTGGCGAAACACCTTTTGCGCCTGGCAGAGTCGTGTTGTCAAGTAAAATTGAGTTGCCTTGTTCATTGGAACATTCGAATAAAAAGTCGTCGTTGATTCTATTAAGTGTAATTTTCATTTTTAATTTTTTTAACATAAAGCGCACAAAGATTTTTCTACTTAATTTAATGCTTTTAAGTTCACAATTAGCCTTTTGGCGTAATCATCGATTCCTTAAAATTAATAAATCATTGAGATAAAGGCACTTCGCTTAGATAAGATTTGTAATTAAATTCAAATTTACAAAATTCCTCTTGCTTTTATCTCCAGATATTTATTAATCACTTCTATATTAAGATTTTCCGGAAGTGTGTAAATGCTGTAAATCCCATATTTTCTGAGTTCCTGAATAATCAGTTTTTTTTCAAATTCAAATTTCTCAGCAATAATTTCGTCATAGATTTCCTGCATATTTTCCGGATTGGTATTCAGCAATTTGTGAACTTCAGAATTCTTGAAAAATACGACTACCAAAAGATGATTTTTAGCGATGCCTCGCAGGTATTTTACTTGACGATTTAGGGCGTCCAACGTTTCAAAATTGGTAAAAAGCAAAACCAAACTTCTTTGATTCAAATGGTATTTCGTATCCTGATACAACCTTCCGAAATCACTTTCGAAGAAATCGGTTTGAACGTTGTACAAAGCTTCGGAAATCTTTTTTAATTGTCCGGATTTATTATCTGCAGCAACCTTATTTTCTGTCTTTTTAGCGAAAGTCATCATTCCGGCGCGGTCGCCCTTTTTCAGAATAATATGCGACAAAGCCATAGTTGCATTGATCGAATAATCCAGCAAACTTAAACCATTGAAAGGCATTTTCATTGTCCTGCCTTTATCAATCAACATCATAATCCGTTGTGATTTTTCATCCTGAAACTGATTGACCATTAATCTGTTGGTCTTGGATGTCGCTTTCCAGTTGATACTTCGGATGTCATCGCCCTGAACGTAATCCCGGATTTGCTCAAATTCCATCGTGTGTCCCAACTTTCGGATTTTCTTGATTCCGCCCAACAAAAATTCGTTTTGAAGCGCCATCAATTCATATTTTCTGAGATGGATAAATGATGGATAACTTGGCAACTTCGCATCTTTTTGAAATGCAAATCTTCTGGAAACCAATCCGATCGGCGAATTAACATAAATATTCAGATTTCCAAAACTATATTCACCACGCTCTTTTGGTTCCAGAATATATTCGAACAATGAATGATTTCCACTTTCGATATTTTTCTTGATAAGGAAATCCCGTTTTTGAAACTGGAACGGAATTTCGTCAATGATCTTAGTATTGATATTAAAATTATAGTTGTTCCGGACATCAATTTTCACCGAATTTTCATCGCCATTGGAAAGTTTTTCCGGTAAGATTCTCTGCGCATTGATTCCTTCTTTGTTTTGAAATAAAATTAAAGCATCCAAAATCGTTAACAATAAAACAAAAACCAGTAACGAATTGGCTATCCACATCATCACCGGAAAGAAAAATGCCAAAACATAGCAGATTCCGACACCGAATAATGCGAAGAAGAATTTGTTATTGAGGTATGTTTGTTTTAATGTTTTCATTTTGATATAAACCACAAAAGACACAAAGCTATTTGTATTGATTAAAATACTTGTTTACAAAAGTTTCTTGACCATTATTAAAAATATTTTTTACATTAAAGTTTATTAAAATACCTTTTGGAACTTTAAGTAGATTCATATAATTCAATACTTGTGCTCTATGAATATCATTCATTTCATTAACTGATTTTTATTTCTAAAACAATTAAATCTTCAATTAAAAAATCACATTTGAAATTGCAATTTAGGTCTTTTCCTTTATAATTTATTGGGATAATTAACTCTGATTTATAACTAATATTTCTAATTCTAAACTCTTCTTCAAGACATTTATGATAAACTGATTCCAACAAGCCAGAACCTATGAACTTCAATACAGGCTCCATTAATTTTATATGTTAAATCCGTTAAATATTCTTTTGTCATTTTTCATTTGTGCGTTTATTTTCTTTTGTTCCTTTTGTGGTTTATCACCTTGGAACTTCGATGCTTTCCAAGATTTGCCTGATGATTTCGTCCGCAGTCAAACCTTCCATTTCACGTTCCGGAGACACAATAATTCTGTGTCTTAAAACCCCAAACGATGCTTCTTTAATATCTTCCGGTGTTACAAAATCACGACCCCGGATTGCAGCAAAAGCTTTACTTGCTGCCAACAAAGCCAAACTTGCTCTTGGTGAAGCGCCGAGATATAAAAACTGATTTTCTCTTGTATTGATAATGATTTTTGCAATGTATTCCAGAAGGTTTTGCTCGACAATGATATCTTTTACCAATTGCTGATATTGCTTCAATTGCTGTCCGGAAATCACGGTTTGAACCACATCCGTTTTGTCTTCTAACTTATTATGATGTTGATTTTTGATGATTTCAATTTCCTGCTCCAGGTTTGGGTAACCCACTTGTATTTTGAAGAGAAAACGGTCGAGTTGCGCTTCCGGCAGTCTGTAAGTACCTTCGTGTTCGATTGGGTTTTGAGTAGCAACCACCAAGAATGGCTCTTCCATTGGATATTTGATGCCGTCCATTGTGATTTGACGTTCTTCCATCACTTCGAACAACGCCGATTGCGTTTTTGCTGGTGAACGGTTAATCTCATCAATCAAAACAAAATTCGAGAAAATGGGACCTTTTTTATATTTGAAATCCGCTTCCTTCACATTAAAAACCGATGTTCCCAAGATATCAGACGGCATCAGATCCGGTGTGAACTGTATTCTGCTGAAATCGACCGAAATTGTTTTCGCCAACAGCTTTGCAGTAATGGTTTTGGCGACGCCCGGAACGCCTTCTATCAAAACGTGGCCGTTCGAGAGCAGTGCTGCGAGCAAATGTTCAATCATATTCTCCTGACCGACAATCACTTTGGCGATTTCTGCTTTTACGCGTTCCAGATTATTTCGTAATTCCGTCATATCCAGCCTGGACTGGAATTCGGGCGCCTGATCTTGATATTGTTCTTCCATAATTATTATTTTAAAATTTGATCCAGAAGCTGATTCATCTTTATCAAATCCTCCTTCATCACACTGGCGTAAGGGTCTTGTCCTTTTTTCACCAATGCAACAGCTTCTTTTATAAGTTCTATGTTTTTTCCGGTTTTCAAATGTAATTTATTAATGAATTGCTCATCCAGATGCTGTGTATCGATCAGCAAATCCATTCTTATTCTGTTCAAAAAGTATTGAGCTTTTTTGGCCATCATCTCGTGAAAATCTCCTTCCTGAAGGTAAAGATTCCCTATGCTTCTGATAAAATCGAGAGATGTGTTTTTCAATGGTTCGATCACCGGCACAATCCGTTGTTTTCTTTTCGCATTGAAGAGCACAAAAATTAACAATCCCAGCAATAACAAATACCAGGCATATCTCAACGGTGGATTGTTGAGAATAAAACGCATCGGCGACATAGACAACGGCGTGTCTGTTTCCACAAACCAAACCGTCTGTCTGTCTGGGAGATATGACAAAACGTTTTCCAGGTATTTATTTCTTGACTTAAGGAAATAGTAATTTGTCAAAATCAATGGCTCCGAATGAACATAAAAATGTCCTTTTCCAAAATTGATTTTAACAAAATCTGCACTTATCGAAGATTCGTTATTACTTTTTTTATGCAAAGTTTTCCCAAGAATTTCAATGTCACTTCTGATGTAAGAAAAGCCTTGATTATCCGGAAGCTTATCAATCAGTAACCGACTGTCTGTTAATTTCTTATCCGTTAGCTGAAGATAATAATTGTCCTCGAAACTCACTGTTTTGAATCGAAAACCCAGGGTATCTCTCAATTTGGCGGTTGTGTCGTTGGTGAACCACATTACATCGGAACCGTTAGCCACTTCATTCATAATATATTCCCAGGAAACATCGTCTAGTTTTTTCTGAATGATTAAAATATTATGTGGTTTTTTATACTGATTTTTTTGATAATAAGTATAAGGTGAAACTCTTACTTTTTCCAGTTTTCCTTTGAATAAAGCGGTTGATTCCTGATCAAAAACATAAAGTCCAAAGGGTGTTTTTTTCTCTACATTATAATTTTTCCGCCAGTCCAAAACCGGCTTTTTGTTCATCTCAAACATACCCATCACAATCAGAATGATGATGAAAATGACAGCGTATATTTTGAAAGTTTTACTCATTAAGGTTAAATAATAAAATAGTTTTATCAGAATTTGTTAAAATAAGCTTTATAATGTTGATAGTCTTTTTCTTCGGTTTTAAATTCTCCGTACCAGATGTAATCATAGATGTAAATGATGCGTCTGAAATCTTCCTTCAATTGATTGTTTTTCAATTCCCGCAGATAATCCCGATTGGTTTTTTCAGGATTCCAGGTGATGAGATTTTTATCTGATAATTTTTTCAGGGCCTGTAGAAAATGATAGCGGATTGCCGAACGGTAATCGTGTTGTTTCTCTAATTTCAAAATAGCTTCCGGAAAGTTGATTTCGTGGATATTTTCTTCCAGATCCTGATTCTTGATATTGATTTTCCTATTCTTCTTTCCAAACAAAAAATTCCCATCTTTAGACATCAAATACCGAACTAAAAGAAACAGCAAGGTTCCTATAATAACGATTCCAAAAAAACGCAGGATATTGACTGTATAATCATTCGCCTTGTTTGGATCGATATCTTTAAAAATCTTTGATAATAGTTTAGCAATCTGTCTTTTGACTTTATCCCAAATAGATTCTTTCGGTTTCAGGACTTCATAATTAAATTCGTTTCCTTTGTATTTGCTTTTATAATTAGGCTCAAAATTTTTAGGATAAAGCGTATTATCTGTAGAGTAATGGCTTTTGACTAATGAATCTGTCAGAATAAACTCTTGTCCTTGATCTGAATAATTTGCAGAATCGGTCACAACAACCTCTTCCACCTCTTCGTACTGAGAAAAAACAGGCGTTGCTAATGAAAAAGAAAACAGTAAAATAAAAAATCTAAATCTCACCCTGTCCTATTGTATCAATTTCATTGAGATCCAGATTTCTGTGCAGATCCGTACGGCTGTCATAATATTGCAGCCCGGCATTAACATACATCACATTATACAAAACAAAGGTCACCAGTATCGATATCCCATACATCAGGAACATAAATATCCCAAATCCTCCGGAAAAAATCTGCGTCGGATCTTGCTGTGTTCCCATCTGTGGAATTGTAGCAAAACCGAAAATCATTATCATATATGGGATCATCGTGAAAATGGTCAAAACTACATAAACCATCAGAAAAGTGATAACCGTAGATCCCCAATATTTCCAAAACTTGGCTTTACGGGAATCAAACATATCTGCAAAATTGACTCTCATTGCATAGCTCAGAGAATCGAAAAAGCCTCTTTTTGTACTCAAATAATCGAACAATGTATGATTAACGACATTAACAAACGCCGGCATCAACAAAATCAATAAGAAAAATCCAATAATGATAATCATTAGAAAAGACGAAATCGCCATCATAATGAGCATCAAAGGTGTGATAATGAATAGCATTCCCAAAAAGAAAATGATCATTCGCCCCACATTCTTTCGGATATCAGACAGCATTTGATCCGGTTTAACATTTTTATTTCCGGTTTCTGCAACCCGCTTCATATATAGCACAGGAAAAGCGTACATAATAATACTAAGTGCAAGAATTAATATAAAAAAAATCGCGAAGCCTAAAATCAATAATAAACTGTTATTCTGGAAATAAGCCTGAAAAAAATAAGTGTCTCCATTGACATTAGCGTTCAACAACTGTAAAAAGAATTCCCGATAACCAAATATGAAAATGATGACGAACAACAGCAGCAAAACACCATTAAGCGCAAAATAGTTCTTAAAATAATTTTTACCATATTCTTTGAAAAAGGTAAAAGTATCACTAATCAAATTACCGAATTTTCTCTCCTGGTACAGCTGCATAGTTTAGTTTTTTGAATACAATATAAGGATATATAAAATAATAAAAGGCAATAACGGATAATGTTCCAAAAATGATAATAATGTTCAGCATCAAAGGCATTGTCTGTGCATATCTTGTCACAAAACCTTCTATCAGCCCTGCAAATATGGTAAATGGAACTGTACTGAGATAGATTTTGAAACTATTTCTGAAACCCTGTTTAAAAGATTCTGATCTTGATAAAGTTCTGGGAAACAAAATGGAAGCTCCCAAAACAAGTCCGGCCATCGCTTCTACAACCATACCGAAAATCTCGAACGCACCGTGAAGCCAAATTCCTTTTGCACTTTCTAATAGAACATTCTGTGTTTTGAAAAAAAACTGAAATGCTCCTAACATAATGCTGTTCTGCATCAATGCATACAAAGTTCCGATTCCTCCGAAAATCCCGTAGATATACAGCTTTGTGCCAACCACAAGGTTATTAATGATAATCATGAGAGAGGTGCTCCAGTTAGCTCCTGTTCCATAGATAGCTGTCGGATCTCCTTTTTTGATATTTTCCAACGTCTGATTCACATAACCTTCACCCAATATAAGCGTAGCAAAATCCTTATCATAAACAGACGAAATAACACCAATTCCTACGAATAAAATAAAGAAAACAAATGCATAATACAGATAACGTCTATATTGGTAAACTGTCAGTGGCACTTCTGTAGTAAAAAAGTATTTGATCCGGTTCTCCTCTATCCTTTTAGTTTTATAGATCTTCTGAAAAATCTGCGAGGAGAGAAAATTGAGGTAAACCGTTGTTTTACTTTTCGGATAATAGGTTTGTGAGAATGAGAGATCATTAATCAGATTGATGTAAAGCGACGAAAGATCATCCGGATTTTTTTTCATTTTTCCGTTGATCACCTGCTCGATTTCCAACCATTTTGCTTTATTTTGCTTTATAAAAGCCACTTCTCTCATAATGCTAAAATAATAAAAATATGAATCAGATTGCCATTAATACTTCGCAAAATGTGAATGTTAATTTCACATTGGCCGGTGTTGGAGAAAGGATCTTAGCTTTTTTTATTGATTTGCTGATCAAGGGACTTTATGTATTTATTATATTTTGGCTGATTCGTAATCTTTTTGATTTCGCAGGTTTTGTTAATGGTATGGATGGATGGTCTATCGGCGCCATCATATTTATTATCACATTACCGGTTCACATTTATACTTTAGTTTTAGAAAGCATAATGGAAGGTCAAACCGTAGGAAAAAAATTAATGAAGATCAAGGTGGTGAAAATTGACGGTTATCAGGCTGGATTTGGTGATTACCTGATGAGATGGATTTTCCGGTTAGTTGACATCTATACCAATTCCGGAATTGTTGCCATCTTAAGTATGATTATTTCTAAAAATCATCAGCGTCTTGGCGATATCGCAACAGGAACGGCAGTTATTTCCCTTAAAAACAATGTGAATATTTCGCACACTATTCTGGAGCAATTGAAAGAAGATTATGTCCCGACTTTCCCACAGGTTATTTTGTTAAGTGATAATGATGTAAGAATCATCAAAGAAAATTTCCAAAAAGCAGTCAGGGCAGATGACCGTCAAATAATTAATCGATTAACCCTTAAAATTGTAGAAATCCTCAAACTAGATCCAGATTCTATCAAGCTTACCCAAAGGCAATTCATCAGCATTGTCATCAAAGATTACAATTTCTATACAGGGAAAGATTTTTAGTAGATTTTGAATCCAATAAGTATATTTGCAGTAATAACCAACTTAAATTGAATCACGTGAAGAAATATCTTTTTCTCATTTTTTGCTTATGTTCCGGATTTCATTTTTCCCAGACTAAAGAACAGACTGAAGCTGCACAACTAAATCAACAGGCGGAATTTCCAGGTGGTGAAAAAGCTTTCCGAGATGAGTTCATGAAAATGGTTCATGCTTATTTTGATATTACAGCTTACGCCGTCAACGGAAAATTTTCATTTATCATAACTATTGATGAAAAAGGAAAACCGAGTGATCTGAAAATCTACCCGAAAGTAAAATACGACGAAGAATTCCGTCAGGATATGACTTTCGCAATGAAGCGAATCAAGAAAAAATGGAAACCAGCAATGAAAGATGGTGTTCCTATCAGTTCCAACCGGATTATCGAAATCAACTTTTCATCTGACCATGCAGATCATGGGGATTAATCTCATAATATGAAAAACATCTATTTATTACTATTTTTTACTAGTATACTTTCCAAAGCACAATATGAAAACTTCCCAAAAGACCAATCCCCTTACGATGGAGGAATGGAAAAATACTATGAAGATTTTCACAGGATCATCGCGGAGAAAAATCTGCAACCATGTATAAATCCGGACGAACTGTATAATTTCAAAGTTTTGATTATGCCGGATTCGTCTATAAAATTTGTAAAGGATGCGGATGAAAAAGATGTTGCTGAAAATCAATGTGCCTACAATCTAGCACGTGAGGTGGCAAAATTCCAAACAGGATGGAAGTCTGCAATAATCAATGGACAAAGGACAGCTTCTATTGCGGAATTTCTTATTTATCCTGATGACCTTTTTGAAAAATACCAATCAGGATATGACTCCTCCAGCGTCTATACTTTACCAATGTACAGTGGTGGAATTAATAAATTTAGAGAGCAAGTATCTAAAAACATTGACCTATCAAAGTTTAATTGGAATGGAAAATTTCGTGTGGTGACAAGATTTATTGTAGAAACTGATGGTTCAATTTCTGATATTACTCTGGAAGAGTCTTCTGGTCTAAGAGAGTTTGACGAGATGGTGATAAAATCAATTAAAAAGATCAAAGGTCAATGGACTCCGGGAAAAATCCATTCAAGACCTGTGAGATCTCGCATGAAATTTCCTTTGACATTTTCAATGGAATAACTCTGCCATTCTGTCACAATATTTTGTATCTTTGCAAATTAAATCAACTCAGAAGCTGTTCTGAAAATTAAGTTTACAAAAGTGCAGGAAAAATATATAGACGAAACGAAACAAGGTGAGGCATTTGCCATTGCAGAAAAACCCGAAAACAGCAAAAAATTGTTTTTGGAAAGTTATGGTTGTCAGATGAACTTCTCCGATTCCGAAATCGTTGCATCCATTCTTAACGAACAGGGCTACAATACGACCTTGAATCAGGAAGAAGCTGATTTGATTTTGCTTAACACTTGTTCTATCCGTGAAAAAGCAGAGCAAACAGTTCGTATGCGTTTGTCTCAGTTCAAAAATCTTAAAAAAGAAAAACCAAATCTTACCGTTGGTGTTCTTGGCTGTATGGCTGAACGTCTTAAAACCAAATTCCTGGAAGAGGAACAATTGGTTGATTTGGTTGTTGGTCCGGACGCTTACAGAGATCTTCCAAATCTCCTTAAAGAAACCGAAGACGGCAGAGACGCCATCAACGTTATTCTCTCAAAAGAAGAAACTTATGCTGACATCAATCCGGTTCGTTTAGGCGGAAATGGCGTTACAGCTTTCGTAACGATCACAAGAGGCTGTGATAACATGTGTACTTTTTGCGTGGTTCCTTTTACAAGAGGCCGTGAAAGAAGTCGCGATCCGCATTCTATTATTGATGAATGTAAAGATCTTTGGAATAACGGTTATAAAGAAATCACATTACTTGGACAGAATGTTGACTCTTACCTTTGGTATGGCGGCGGCCCGAAAAAGGATTTTGCCAAAGCTTCAGAAATGCAAAAATTAACAGCTGTAGATTTTGCACAATTACTAGAGCTAGTTGCCAATGCAGTTCCGGAAATGAGAATCAGATTCTCGACTTCCAATCCTCAGGATATGAACATCAATGTTTTTGAGGTGATGGCAAAACACAAGAATATCTGCAAATATGTTCACTTGCCGGTTCAAAGCGGAAGCGACAGAATTCTTCAATTAATGAATCGTCAGCACACACGCCAGGAATATCTGGATCTGATTAAAAAAGCTAAAGAAATTGTTCCGGACATTTCTTTTTCACAAGATATGATCATCGGATTCTGTACAGAAACGGAAGAAGATCACCAGGATACGCTTTCATTGATGAGAGAAGTGGAATATGACTACGGCTATATGTTTGCTTATTCCGAAAGACCGGGAACACCGGCTCACAAAAAAATGGAAGACGACATACCTGCAGATGTCAAACAAAGACGTCTGGCAGAAGTCATTGCTTTACAAGGTGAACTATCCAGAAAAAGAATGGCTTCTTATGTCGGCAGAGTTCACGAAATACTAATTGAAGGGGTTTCCAAAAAGAATAAAAACCAATGGAAAGGCAGAAATTCTCAAAATGCTGTTTGCGTTTTCGATATGCTGGAAGGACAAAAAATTGGTGACATTGTTTCCGTTTTCGTTCATGGGAACACACAAGGAACACTTTTGGGGGAAACGGTTTAATCATTCATAACCTAGAATTTTTAAACTCAAATTTCAAAAACATCAATTAAACAATGGCAGACTTACAATCTATAAAAAACCGCTTCGGAATCATCGGGAACTTTCCTGCGCTTAACCGTGCTCTGGAAAAAGCTATTCAGGTAGCGCCAACCGATATTTCCGTTCTTGTAATTGGGGAAAGTGGTGTCGGGAAAGAATTCATCCCGAAAATCATTCATTCAGAATCAAGAAGAAAACATCAGCCTTATATTGTTGTCAACTGTGGTGCAATCCCGGAAGGAACTATTGACTCCGAGTTATTTGGTCACGAAAAAGGAGCATTTACAGGCGCAACTTCTACCAGAAAAGGTTATTTTGAAGTCGCTGACGGCGGAACGATTTTCCTTGATGAAGTCGGTGAATTGCCTTTGCAAACTCAGGTTCGGCTTTTGAGAGTTTTGGAAAGCGGCGAGTTTATGAAAGTCGGTTCTTCGCAGGTCCAGAAAACCAATGTAAGAATCGTAGCGGCTACAAACGTTAATATGATGAAAGCCATTCAGGACGGGCGTTTTCGTGAAGATCTGTATTACCGTTTAAACACCGTACAGATTGATATGCCTGCTTTGCGAGAAAGAAAAGGCGACATCCATTTGTTATTCAGAAAGTTTGCGATTGATTTTGCTGAGAAATACAGAATGCCTGAGCTAAGACTGACTGATGATGCAGTTTCATATTTGGAAAACTATTCATTCCCGGGAAACGTTCGTCAGTTGAGAAATCTGGTAGAGCAAATGACTGTTGTTGAGCAGAATCGTGAAATCAATTCTGTGAAATTAGCAGAATATATCCCGATGAACGCCAACTTACCTGCTGTTGTCCAGAAAAATTCCGGCGGAAACTCCGGGTCAGACTTCAGTTCTGAAAGAGAGATTATGTATAAGATCCTTTTCGATATGAGGAGCGATATTAATGATTTAAAATCCTTAACTTCGGAACTAATTAAAAACAGAGGAAACAGCGATCTGAGTTCTCAGGAAAAAAATCTGATCAACAGAATCTACACACCGGAAACTCAAACGGCTAATCCTAATTCTTTGTTATACTTCGAAAATAATAACCAGAATGAAGTTCATCATCCGACAATCATTTCGGACAACGATGATCATCATTACAATGATGTAGAAGATATCGAAATTGAAGAAGCTAAACCAGAATCCTTGTCACTTCAGAACAACGAAAAAGATTTGATTATCAAGGCCCTGGAAAAGCATAAAGGCAGAAGAAACAGGGCTGCGGATGAGCTGGGAATTTCGCAAAGAACACTTTACAGAAAAATTAAACAATATAATCTTGAGGATTAAAAAGACTCAGAAAAATGATTCCAATATATCATCGTAATTTATTATTAAGGGCATTCAAAACTTGTATACTGTTATTTGTCTCGTCTTTCTTGATTTCCTGTTACAGTTTCTCAGGTTCTTCTTTGCGGGAAGATATGAAGACGATAAAAATCAATCCGTTTCCAAATAACGCTGCGAACAACTTGCCAAGTCTGAGCCAGGATTTTACGGTGGCTTTACAGAACCGTTTTCTACAAAGATCAGGCTTGAAAGGCGCAATAGAAAATCCGGATCTTTTGATAGAAGGAGAAATTACGGATTACAATATTACACCTACGAGTGTTGGAGCTTCTACAACCACGACAACAGGAAATATCATCCAGGCACAACAGAATAAACTGACCATTACGATAAAAGTTCATTATGAGAATATCAAAGATCCGACTTTAAATTTTGACCGAACTTACAGTGATGAAGCAGTTTTCAACAGTGATCTCGACCTGAATGCAATTGAAACTGCACAGGTTAAAATTGTAAATGAAAGAATCATCAACAAGATTTTCAATGATATTGTAGCCAACTGGTAAAATATGAATACAAGAGTTTTAGAATTAATCAAAAATCCGAAAATAATTACCGAAAACGACCTCCGGATTTTGGAATCGGAGTCGGCAAAAATGCCTTATGCACAAAGTTTAAGAGCGCTTTACCTCTACGGAATCAATCTTTATCAATCAGAAAATTATAAAGAAAATCTTTCTAAAACCGCTGCTTACACAACTGATAAAAAAATACTTTATCACTTCATTAATTCGGAAAAGAATTCGAAAAAAGAGGAAATTCCAGCTCTAATTACTCCAGAAGAAAGCACTGAAAATCCAACAGTTAATAATACGATCCCGGAAGAAATAAAACCCGCAGAACCTGAATTAATTGCTGAAATTGAAAATGAAGAAAAGCCAGTTCTGAACAAGTTCGATGTTGAGAAAATCATTGAAGTTGAAGAAAAGAAGCAGAGTCCGGAATTTGTAGTAGTTTACGGCGAAAAGAATCGTCTTCTGTATGAAGGTGAAGAAAATTTTTTGGAAGAAAAAGCGCCAGAAGTCGATCTTGATGCAAGCAAGGAGTCGGGTCAATTAATTCTTAAGCAAGAAATTAAGGACATCAACGCTCAGATCGAAGTTGATGAAAACCGGTCAGAAGAATCGATTGCTGTACAAGAAGAACCAATTGTTGAAATCAAAACAGAACAATCTGTTGAGGAAGCTGAGTTGGAAACTTCTAACGATATCAGTTTTGGCGGCATTCAGGATTTTCTTCCAGATGTCAAATTCTCGGTCCCAAAAAACCATTTGGATTATCTCAATCCTCCTAAAAAAGAGAAAAAAGAAGAGAAACCGTTTGAAGTAAAAATCAATTCTGAATCTGAAAATAAGGAAGTTTTCGTTGATAAAATTCCGGAAAAAGAATTAGAAATTGATGATGCTAATGGAATCAGTTTTGAAAACACTCAGGCTTTTGAAATCGAAGCAAATAAAAATCAAAACATTGAGTCTGAAATTTTAGAAAAAACTCAGGAAATCAGTTTCGAAAACACACCAACTTTTGAGACAGAAGAAGCTAAAATTGAAGAAACGGAGCAACCTGAACCGGAAATAATTTCTCAAACTCAAAAAGTTAAAATTGAGGAAACAATTGAAGAACCTGTTTCTGAATGGAAACCGATGCAATTTTCCAATAATATTCCGGATGCTTTAATCGGAAAAACGAAAGAAAGAGAAATCCCGAAAATTATAGAAAAGACCGAAGTTACTGTATCAATTGAAGAGATAAAACCTCAAATTGTATCAAAGCCAATTGTTGAAGAAGAAACAGAATCAATCGTAGAACATAAAAACGAAACAGATTCGGAAAGACCTGTTTTCAATGTTTCATTTTTTGGAAACGAAGTTTCTAAAATCGAAGAGAAAAAAGAAGCTCCGGCAATAGAGGAAAAAACCGAGCAAACCACATCAAAAGAAAGTAATGTGGGAACTTTCATCAACACCTGGCAAAGCTGGCTGAAAATCGAAAGACCTGCTGAAGACACTTCAAAAGTAAAAGAAAAAATCATTGATAATTTCATCGAGAATAATCCTAAGATCTCTCAGTTAAAAGAAGAAAGCAACTATGTTGTAAAAGAGAAAAAAGACGATATTTCTCACCTGATGACAGAGACTTTGGCAAAGTTATACACAGAACAAAAACTGTATTCCAAGGCCATAAAAGCTTACGAAACACTTTCTGAGAAACATCCCGACAAGAAAAATTATTTCGAAGAAAAAATTGAAGAGATTAAAGAAATTAGAAAATCTTAAAACAAAAAGTCCCAAATTTGGGACTTTTTTTATTTCAATTCGATTGGATTATTTCTGCTTTTGATTTCAGCTTCCATTTGTTTTTGTCTTTCCTGCTGTTGCTTCGGATCAAAAGAAGGTCCGCGTCCGCCACCACCGCCAGCCGGCCCTCTTCCACCTCCGCCTTGGGCATTAAAAAAGCTCACAGGATCTTTCCGGAATTTTTTCTCCATATCCGCATACTTATTTTTCGGAAGGTTAATAAACTGACCTCTGGTTTGTGGCTGCTGAACTTCCGCAATTTTTTTAGTCTGCATCAAGTCAAAGGAATAATCGCCTTTTGCATCCTGAACTTTTACGATCAGACCTGGTAATCCGGAAAATTTATACGGTCCATCCTGCAAAGGAACTTGTTGAGTAAACCAGGCATACCAAGTTCTTCCTCCGAATTTAGTCTCGGCTTTTTGGGTTTGATAATCTCCGATTTTCACCGTTTCCGGCAAGATTTTCCAGTCAAAAGCAGGCGATTCGTTATAAGAATATTGATCTCTTCCGATTCTTGATTTATAAACCAGACTTTGATTGGTCAGGTCCTTTTCAATCGTGAATTGCATATTACTCCGCAAATTCTGCATCTGGGTTCTGTCAAAATTTTTGGTCGCTCTCATTCTTTCCATTAGAGAGTCTCTCTTCAAAGTGTTTTCTGCGTAGAAAAAAGATTTTTTACCGTCTGTATCCAGATAGGCCTGTTCGGTTTTCTTTTCTGTGTTGGTAGAATCCGGCGTTAATGTTACCTGATAAACAAAGCGTGTGCTTTGCTGGGCCATCAGCATTGGCATTGCTAAAACACTTAGTATTTTTAATAATTTCATATCTTATTTATTACTTAATTCTATTGGGTTTGTATTTCCAAAACTCATCATATTACCATTTCCTGTAGAATTTCTTGGCATATTTCCCATTTGCATATCGGGAGTTCGCATTTCTCCATTAGGCATTCCACCATTCATCTCCTGTCCGGGTTGGCCGCCGAATCTGCCGTTCATTTCATTTCTTTGATGCATTCCTCTTCCACCGCCAGGATTGAAATTATCCAAATCAATTTCAGAATCTTTATTCTTTGCCATTTCCATTTTTACAGAAGCTTTATCACCTTGAAAATTAATTCTTGTCGATTTTCTCGCATCCGGTTTTATATCTTCAGTAAAAGAATTTGGAATTGATAATTTTTTGACGAAATTAAATTTGTAATCGCCTTTATCATCTTCCAATTTCAAAATAAGGCCTGGCAATCCTGATAATTTGTAAGGTCCGTCAGAGATTTTGATTTCCGGCGCAAACCAAGCTGTCCAGATTCTTCCTCCAAAATTGATCGTTGCCTTCTGAACTTTGTAACCATTATAATCCGAGGTTTGCGGAGAAATATTCCAATTCAATTTCCTGTCTTCCTGATAATAAATCTGCTTAGAACCAATATTTTCAACAAAATTTATCGTTTTATCAGCGTAATCTTTTGTAATAAAGTATTCAAAAAAAGTCGGCTGAATTGATTTTCCATTTGCTAGTTTTGGAAATTCCGGTTTATCCTTTTTTGATTTTTTGATTTCCGGCTTTTCCTGCTGCCTCAAAACTGTTTTCAAAGAATCCCGCAACAATTTGCTTTCACTAATGAATAATGATCGATTATTTCTCACATCAAGAAAAGTGGTTTCAACCTTCATATCAACAAGATTGATCGTATCCGGATTCACTTCCGTACGATAAACATATCTTTCGGTCTGACTCATCATTTTTCCCAAAAAGGAAAACAGCATCATCAAAATAAAAATCTTCTTCATAAACTAATGGTTTGATTAACAAATCTCAGCAAAGTTAATTATAAGAACAATCAGAATTAATAATTGTTTCTTTTTTGACAACGATTTAACATTAACAAACTGTAATTCATTATAAAACGAAATGATAAAGTCTATTTAAAAATCGTTAAAATAGATGCCGTCGATTTGAGATTGCGGAAATTAGTTCGTACTTTTGTAGACTAAAATCAGTCTAAATAAAAACAATGATACAAGTAAGCGATCAGGCAAAATCAAAAGCAGCTCAGTTGATGACTGAAGAAGGCTTCAACCCTGAGACTGACTATATAAGAGTGGGCGTAAAAAGCGGCGGTTGTTCCGGGCTGGAATACGTTCTGAAGTTTGATAATGTAAAAGGCGAAACCGACCAGATTTTTGAAGACAATGGTGTAAAGATCGTTGTTGACAAAAAGTCAATCCTTTATCTTGCAGGAACCACGCTGGAATATTCCGGAGGATTGAACGGGAAAGGTTTTGTTTTTAATAATCCAAATGCGGCAAGAACTTGCGGCTGTGGAGAATCTTTTAGTTTATAAAATATGTCTAAATACACCGAAGACGACCTGAGAGTCGATCTCGAAAATCAAAAGTATGAATTCGGATTTGAAACGGATATCGAATATGAAGATTTCCCGATAGGTCTGAATGAAGATATCATCCGTGCGATTTCTGCCAAAAAAGAAGAACCGGAATGGATGACCGACTGGCGCCTGGAATCTTTCCGAATCTGGCAAAAAATGGAAGAGCCGAATTGGGCCAACATCAAATATCAAAAACCAGATTTCCAAGCTATCCGATATTATGCTGCGCCAAAGGCAAAACCAGAATTGGCAAGTCTTGATGAAGTGGATCCGGAATTACTGAAAACTTTCGCAAAATTGGGAATCAATATCGAGGAACAAAAAAGATTAGCAAATGTTGCGGTTGATATTGTTGTAGATTCAGTGTCTGTAAAAACAACGTTTCAGGAAACGCTGAAGGAGAAAGGTATTATCTTTTGCTCTATTTCCGAAGCGATCAAAGAACATCCGGAATTGGTAAAACAATACATCGGAAAAGTAGTTCCAAGAGGCGATAATTTCTACGCCGCTTTGAACTCCGCAGTTTTCTCTGACGGAAGTTTCTGCTACATTCCAAAAGGTGTAAGATGTCCAATGGAACTGTCAACTTATTTCCGTATCAATCAGTCTGGAACTGGTCAGTTCGAAAGAACTTTGGTCATTGCAGACGAAGGAAGTTATGTTTCATATCTTGAAGGTTGTACAGCGCCATCGAGAGACGAGAACCAGCTACACGCTGCTGTTGTTGAATTGATTGCTCTTGACAATGCTGAAATCAAATATTCTACCGTTCAAAACTGGTATCCCGGAGATGAAGATGGAAAAGGTGGTGTTTTCAATTTCGTGACGAAAAGAGGACTTTGTGAGAGAAATGCAAAAATCTCCTGGACTCAGGTTGAAACAGGTTCTGCTGTAACCTGGAAATATCCGAGCTGTATTTTGAAAGGTGATAATTCGGTTGGTGAATTTTATTCCATTGCCGTTACCAATATGCATCAATATGCAGATACAGGAACCAAGATGATTCATATCGGAAAGAATACCAAATCAACCATTATTTCCAAAGGTATCTCCGCAGGGAAATCCAATAACTCTTATCGTGGATTGGTAAAAGTAATGCCGACCGCAAAAGGAGCGAGAAACTTTTCTCAATGTGATTCTTTGCTAATGGGTAATGAATGTGGCGCACACACTTTCCCTTACATAGAAATCAAAGACCCGACTGCACAACTGGAACACGAGGCAACGACTTCGAAAATCGGAGAAGACCAGATTTTCTATTGCAACCAAAGGGGAATCGACACAGAAAGAGCAATTGCATTGATTGTGAATGGATTCAGTAAAGAAGTTTTGAATAAGCTTCCTATGGAATTTGCCATTGAAGCTCAGAAGTTGTTGGAGATTTCTCTGGAAGGTTCAGTTGGATAGATTTTTATCGCAAGGTTAAACAAAGATTTTCTTTGATTGTTTGAAAAAATTTTAAAGAAATACAAAGCCGCTAAAGCTTAGGAAAGTAATACAAGTTTTAAATTTCTACAATTAACTTGTTTATCTTTGCGAAAAATGACACAAATGACAGAGAATGAAATTTCAAAGATTGTCTTTGAAAGTGGGTTAAAGATTCATAGAAAATTGGGTATAGGATTATATGAAAGTATTTACGAAGAATGTCTTTTCTATGAATTGAAAAAAGCAGAAGTAAAAGTCGAAAGACAAAAACCTCTGAATATCCAATATGAAGAATTGTTGCTGGAAAATGCTTTTAGAATGGATTTATTAATTGAAAACAAGGTTGTTTTAGAAATTAAATCTGTTGAAAGTTTAAATAATTTTCACGCATCACAATTAAAAAATTATTTAAGACTAGGAAATTATAAGTTAGGAATGCTTATTAATTTTAATTCTCAACTATTTAAAAATGGTGTAATGAGAATTGCAAATGGTCTTGATTATAATACAAAATAAGAAACAATAGTATTTCATTGATAAGCGTTAGCGCCTTTGTTTCACTTAAAAAAGCAAAGGAAGATAAAAAAATCTTTGTCTAGCCTTGCGATAAATTTAAAAGTATGTTAGAGATAAAAAACTTACACGCCAAAATTGAAGACGGCGACAAAGAAATTTTAAAAGGAATCAATCTTGAAATAAAACCGGGCGAAGTTCACGCGATTATGGGACCAAACGGAGCTGGAAAATCGACTCTTTCTTCTGTGATTGCAGGAAAAGAAGATTATGAAGTAACGGATGGCGAAATTCTTTTCGAAGGAGAAGAAATCGGTGAAGATGCACCCGAGGAAAGAGCACACAAAGGAATTTTCCTTTCTTTTCAGTATCCTGTGGAAATACCTGGCGTTACTGTTACTAATTTTATCAAAGCAGCTCTTAATGAAACAAGAAAAGCAAACGGATTGGAAGAAATGGGCGCTAAAGAAATGCTTGGTTTGATTCGTGAAAACTCTGAGAAATTAGGAATCAGAAAAGATTTTCTTTCCCGTTCTTTGAACGAAGGTTTCTCCGGAGGTGAAAAGAAAAGAAACGAGATTTTCCAAATGATGATGCTGAACCCGAAACTGGCAATTCTTGACGAAACCGATTCAGGATTGGATATCGATGCTTTGAGAATTGTTGCAGATGGTGTAAACCAATTCAAAAATGAGGGCAATGCTGTTTTATTAATCACGCATTATCAAAGATTGTTGAATTACATTCAGCCAGATTTCGTTCACGTTTTGGCGGATGGAAAAATCATAAAAACAGGAGATAAATCTTTAGCACTTGAATTGGAAGAAAAAGGTTACGATTGGCTTTTGAACTAATTTGAATATTAAATATAATTGTCATTTTGAATGCAGTGCAACGGAATGAAGAATCTAGATTCCTCGTTCTTCGGAATGACAAAAACCACTCAACCGATGCAAAATCAAACCATTACAATGGCTTTATTTGAACAAACAATAAATCAACATTCAGATTTTTTGGAATCGCTTCGTCATACTTTTTTGAATGAAGAGAGAAAAAACGCTCTTCAGAAATTTGAAGCAAAAGGTTTTCCGACCAAAAAAGATGAAGAATACAAATACACGAATCTGAAGGAAATCACGGAGAAAGATTACAATTTTTTCCCTTCAGAAGCGCATCACATTACCAAAGATCAATTGGACGAATTGCATTTGGGAGAAGAACATTTTGACTGGATTGTCTTCATCAACGGAAAACTTCACAAAGAATATTCTAATATCTCTATTGAAAATGCAGAATTCCTGACGCTGAATGAAGCTCTTAATGACTCAGCAAAAAGAGAAACGTTCAATCAATATTTCAATACGATTGCGAGCAAAGAATTAGCATTTACAAACTTGAATCTGGCTTACTTCAATGAAGGATTTTTCCTTAAAGTTCCGAAGAACATCGTCATCGAAAAACCGATTCACGTTTTTTATATCTCTGACAGTCAGGAAGAAAATACATTCTACAACACAAGAAACCTTTTGATAGTAGAAGCCGGCGCAAAAGTAGAAGTGATTGAAAGCCATCACAATTTTGACGATTCTTTCGTTTTTACCAATTCTGTGACGGAGATTTTCACTTACCAAAATGCAAAAGCAGATTGGCATAAATTACAGAATGACAGCAACACATCTTACCTTGTGGATCACACATTTGCGAAGCAGGAAAGAGACAGCTTAACGACTGTGAACACATTCTCTTTCGGAGGAAAATTGGTTCGCAACAATCTGGATTTCATCCACAATGGAGAAAATATCAATTCGTTTATGAACGGAATCACGATTATCGGGAAAGACCAATTGGTAGACCACCACACGGCTGTTCATCACAACACGCCAAACTGCGAATCTTACCAGAATTACAAAGGGATTTTCAAAGACAAATCGCACGGTGTTTTCAACGGAAAAGTGTTTGTGAACAAGATTGCTCAGAAAACCAACGCTTATCAACAGAACAACAACATTTTGCTGGATGAAGGCGCAACGATTGATACAAAACCTCAGCTGGAGATCTTCGCAGACGATGTCAAATGTTCGCACGGCTGTACCGTTGGACAGTTGAACGAAGATGCGATGTTCTACCTCAGAGCGCGCGGAATTTCCAAGAAAGAAGCGAGAGCATTGCTGCTTTATGCATTTGCCAACGATGCAATGCAAAACATCGATATCGAACCACTCAAAGTCAAAGTCTCCAAACTTCTGGCAGAAAAACTGGAAGTTCAAATGGAATTTTAAATATATCAAATCGCATCTCTCAGGTGCGATTTTTTTATGGGCGGACATTTCGCACTATCCACTCCTACTCCTCACTCGGCGGCTCCACTGCGTTCCGCCGCCTCGCTGCGGGGTAACCGTTACTATCGCGGCCGCAGATTCAACTTCTTTTGAAATATTTATCACTAAATTGTAAATTTGAACTCTTATAAAAACTTACTTAGCACAAATGAACTACGAACAATTACAATTCAACCTCAACGCTTACAAAGAAACCGGCGAAATACTAGATGCTGCAAGATTCCTAATCCACGAATTTGAATTGGATGATGAAAACTTTTTAGGATTTGGTTTTCGGGAAGAATTAGAAAAGAATTCGGTTTTATTAACTGCCAATGGCGAAATCGGGGAAATGCAGCAAGTTTTGATACCAAGAAATCTTTTCGATTTTGATTTGACATTAGTTCTTAATATGCTTGCTCACGAGATGCTACACGTTCGTCAGAAATCACCAAAAATGATGATTATGGACAAAAACGAGCGTGAATGGCAGGCTTACTACGAAATGTTATTTCACATCAATTTTCCGCAGATTCCAGAGCTCTCAGATTATTATAAAAATTTCTTTGGTGAAAAAGCCTTAATTTATTACGGAAGAATGGGCGAAGGGAGTGAATTGCAACAGAAATATGCTGAGCAAAAAACTGAAGTTGAAAAGCTTTTACAGAATATTAAAGATAAATTGAGTTAATATGAAGAAAATTTTATTCTTATTCTTTTTGAGCTTTTTCTGTTATACATTTTCACAAAATCTAAGACAGGATTCTATCATAGAAAAGTATACAAAGAAATGTGCATATCAATTTCATTACTTAGCGCAAGGCTGGGAAGATTGTATCAATGAAGGAATAAAAGCAGATTCAACAATTGCCATTTTTTGGCATCATAAAGCGCTCCCACTTTGGAAAACAAGAAAATATGAATTAGCTTTGAAAAGTTATGATAAAGCCGTTTTTTACGATAGAAAAGAATATCTGGGGAGAAGAGGTTTTCTAAAATGTATTTTTTCCAAAAACTATTCGGATGCTTTGAAGGATTTGAATGATGCAACAAGAGAATTTGGAGACGGAATTCAGAATGACCATTCATATGATTTTTACAAATCGCTCTGTTACTTACAATTAAATCAATATGATGATGCCTTAAAACTGATGCAACTCGAAATTGAGAAGACAAAAAAACAAAGTGGAGAAGATTGGGTTTCACCTCTTTGTTATTTTTACACAGGTGTTATCTATTACGAAAAAAGAGATTACAAAAAAGCAGTCGAAGAGTTTGACAAATCACTGCAACGTTATCCCAACTTTTCAGATGCAGAATATTACAAAACTCTGAATCAATACAAAATTGATAAAGATTATACAAAGTATCTGGAAAACGCAAGGCTGGCAAAAAAAGATTTTGATAAAGGCTTGACCTTTACCGAAGGTGATTCTCCTTATGAGAAATATCCCTATCAGGTCAATTGGTATATGATAAATCTAGAATAAATTATGAAAAATATATTAAATCTTTTGTTGTTGATTTCTGGACTCAGTTACTCACAAAAATTACGAATTACATATTCTGCAAAATGCAGGTCAAATTTGAGCATAGAAAAAACCAATCCTCAAATAATGGTTTTGGATTTTGTTGATAATAAATCCATTTTCAGAGAAATGATTGACCGAGATGGAGATTCTCTAAAAATCAATAGTGGCTCTCCTATGAACAGCAACGGATTTGAAAATCAATATTATATTAAAAAGGATTTGGCAAAGGGGAGAACAGAAAAAATCATTACTAATTCTGAAAACTATTTTCTCCTTCCTATTGATGAGAAATTGAATTGGCAAATTTTATCCGACAAGAAAAAAATTGCCGGGTATAATGTTCAAAAAGCAATCGCAAATTATGGAGGTAGAGAATGGACTGCTTGGTTTACTTCCGAAATCCCAATCAGTGATGGTCCATATGTCTTTTGTGGTTTACCTGGATTAATTGTATCAATTGAAGATAAGAACACCGAGTACGTTTTCAACCTTATCGAAACCAAGAAGAACCGCGGAGAATTATTCGATGCCAGAAAGCAACTGATTGCTATTGATTGGAATCAATTTGAGCAATTAGCTACAAATTACTATGATAATCCCAACCGAGAAATGGAACAAAAAATAAAATCAAATAAAGTTTTTGTTACTGACGCAAAAGGAAATCGAATAGATTTGAATATCAAACAGATGAATGCAGAACTCCAAGATTATATTCGGAAAAATAACAATCCTATTGAATTAAATCATAAAATTAATTATCAATAAAAGATATTACAATGACAAAACCTGAAATATCCTGGAACGATTTTGAGAAAATCGACATCAGAGTCGGAACTATTATTTCCGTCAATGATTTTGAAAAAGCCAGAAATCCTTCTTATCAATTGGAAATCGATTTTGGAGATTTAGGAATCAAAAAATCTTCTGCACAAATCACTGCTTTATATCAAAAAGATGATCTGATTGGAAAACAAATTCTCGCCGTGGTTAATTTCCCAAAGAAACAAATCGCCAACTTTTTTAGCGAATGTCTTATTCTGGGAGTTTATGGCGACAATAAAAGTGAAGTGACTTTGTTGAGTCCAAGTTTACCCGTGAAAAATGGGCTGGAAGTTGGATAAAATTTATTTGATATAAGTTTTTACCTCATCAAGAATTCTGAAAATCAATTCCATTGGTAAATCATCATCCATATTAAGAAGCAAGATTTTAAACTTTTTTCTGCCTTCGGATAAAAGCTCGGGATAATCTAATCTATCACCGTGATAAAAACTTAAGTAATGTTTCTGATGCTGTTTGCTGTAATAGAAATAGCAGAGCATTTTCTTTTTATATTTCAAAAAAGGAAGTCCAAAACTGAAAGTCTCGGTAATCAGTTCATCTGAATTGAGAATTTTTTCCCGGATAAACAAAAGCGCACTTCTCGCAGGTTCATCAATCCGGTAAAAATATTCCTGAATTGGATTCATTTAATCAAAATTCTGAAGCTCAACGAGCTTTCTATAAGTGCCGTCTTTTTCCATCAATTCTTGGTGAGAACCTTGCTCTATGATATCGCCTTTTTCCATCACAACAATATGATCCGCTTTCTGAATTGTTGATAATCTGTGCGCAATAACCAAAGATGTTCTGTTCTCCATCATTTTTTCCAATGCATCCTGAACATATCTTTCAGATTCTGTATCCAATGCAGAAGTTGCTTCGTCCAGAATCATAATTGGTGGATTTTTGAGAACCGCTCTCGCAATAGAAACACGTTGTTTCTGTCCTCCCGAAAGCTTGTTTCCATCGTCTCCAATATTGGTATCATACCCTTCAGGAAGGCTTTCTATGAATTGATGGGCATTGGCTATTTTAGCAGCTTCGATGATTTCTTCTCTCGTTGCATTCTCTTTACCCATTGCAATGTTGTTGTAAACGGTATCATTGAAAAGAACGGATTCTTGTGTTACCATTCCCAAAAGAGAACGATAGTCCTTCAGGTTTAAGTTCTTAACATTTTCTCCGTCAATCTCAATACTTCCTTCGGTTACGTCATAGAAACGTGTCAGAAGATTGGCAATGGTTGTTTTTCCACTTCCGCTTTGCCCAACCAGTGCTACAGTTTTTCCTTTTTCAATTTTTAACTCAAAATTTTTAATGATCGTTCTATCCTGATTATAATAGAATCCAACATCTTTGAAATGAATATCAGACTTCAGATCGTGGATCGGAACTGGATTTGCGATTTCATCCACACGAACATCTGCATCCAGAATCTCCATAACTCTTACCAAGGAAGCTTCGGCTTTCTGGACATTTGAAATGGAGGAAGACAAACTCTTAATTGGAGGAAGAATCTGGAAGAATACCCCTAAGAAAACCAAGAAATCTTCCGGTCTGATACTTTGATTCACAATAATTTCTTTTCCTCCATACCAAGTGATAATCAGGAAAGTAACAGCTCCAAGAAACTCGCTCATCGGCGAAGCCAATTCCTTTTTACGACCAAGACTTACTGAGTTACTAATCCATTTTGACATAGAATTGGAAAACCTATTACTCAGTAATTTCTCTGCATTGAATATCTTGATAATTTTAGAAGACTTCAAAGTTTCATCAACAATAGAAAAAATATTTCCCAACTCGTGCTGAGCTTCGTGAGAATCTTTCTTAAGGCTTTTTCCAATTAATGAAATCATTGTTCCCATCACCGGCAGAACAATTAAACTGAATAAAGTCAATTGAGGACTGAGATAAAATAATGTAACCAATGTACTGATCAGCATAAAAGGAGAATTGATAAGATCTACCAAACTTCCCAGAATATTACCTTCAACTTCTCCAACATCATTCGACATTCTCGACATCATATCACCTTTTCTCTGTTCTGTGAAAAACGAAACAGGCAAAGCCAAAACCTTATTATACATTGCGCTTCTCAAATCTTTGGTAACACCAACTCTGTAAAAAATCAAAAGATAAGCGCCAAAATACCGGAAGACATTCCTCAAGAAAAATGTAAATGCCGTAATGACACAAAGCCAGGCCAAAACTGTTAATGCTCCTCTTTGATTAACCTCTGACTGGATAAAATAATAAGAATATTCTTTAATATACCCGAAAAAATTAGTGATATCGCCGTCATAAACAGGTTTCACCAGGTTGGCATCCATTTTTACACTTCCGAACAACATTCCCAAAACCGGCAAAATAGTTCCTAATGATGCTATTTGGAATATTGAATACAGAATATTAAAAAATAAACTGGCGTAGATATATTTTTGATGCGGTCTGGCAAATTTTAGAATTCGTCGATATAAATTCATTGAAAAAAATTGAAATGCAAAAATACGTAAAATAAATAGCTTACTTTATCAGGACGTTAGAAATCGTATTTTACCTTATTATTATACTTTGGTTGGAAATTTTTGGTATTGAATTTCTCAATGGTCTTTGCAAAGTTGTTGATAATATTTGTCAAATTATCGGCATCAACAATATTAATATCATCATTCACAGCGTGATAATGAAACGCTTTATTCATATCAACTGTTGAAATAGAATGTGCAATGATTTTCTTTTTCACAAAATTGACATTATCAGATCTATAGAATAATTGCTGCCCTTGATATGGATCGGGATAAACTTTCAATCCATTAACTGCATTAGCATTAATCAATTCATCGAAGTCAGAAAACTCATCACCTGTCATAAATACAGCATTTTTCCCAAATTGAGATTCGGTTGCCAGCATTTCGAAATTGAAAAGTGCTTTGATATTATTGAAAACAGGATTAAGATTTTGATTTTCGGACAAAGCTTTTGAACCCACCAATCCGATTTCTTCCGCATTGAATGCCATAAAAACCATCGAGAAATCAGTTTTTTTATCTTTAAAATAATCCGCAAGACCAATCACCGTAGAAACGCCGCTTGCATCGTCATCTGCACCGTTATAGATGTTATCACCTTCTTTATTATTAGTTCCGATATGGTCAAAATGTGCAGAAAAAGCTAAACTCTGTTCTGACTTTCCTTTCTTGATGCCACAAACATTATAACCTTTTTGTCCTTTGTATTCGAAAGGAATCAAGTAAGAATCTCCGAAGCAGTAATCCAGGTTATTTTGTTTAAATTCTTTAGCAATATACTCCGCCGCTTTATCATTTTCAGGTGTTCCGAACTTTCTGCCTTTCATCTCATCGGAAGCTAAAGTTGAAACGACAGCCACAACTTTTTCTTTGGAAATATCCTGAGCAAAAGAAAATAAAGAATTCGCCGCTAAAACAAAAAAGATTACTTTTTTCATATGTAGATTTTGTTAATTAAAGAATTATAAGTAGATTTTTTATTCTATTTGTTACGATAATCAAGCATAAAGGTAATATCGCTTATAAATAAAGAAAATCTCAAATAAAATAAAAAAGATCAAAACACCTGCATAATAGATATTCTTTTTAGATTTAATGAAAACCAAAGCCAAGCTCAACGGAATATGTGTTATTACCCGAATGCCATACAACGGCATCAACAATTCCAGATAATCCTTACCTTTATAAAGCGTATCGACCAGATCCAGGCAAAACATCACGGCGAGAAATCCGAAAAGCCACTTTCTGCGAGAGAAAAAATAAGTTTTGTAATCGTTGTTATGGTCTTTCAAATCGGCAGGATAGAGCAGTGTACACAATACAAAAAATAAAATAATATAACCAATAATGAAAATGTACTGAGTAAAAGTCCATGATGTAATAGCACGCAATCGGTATTCCCACCACCAAAAATGAATCATCAAAATAAAAATATAAAGTACAAATAGCAGGTGGATCCAGAATGGCTTGTTCCTGCCCGGATGTTGTATAAATTTGACACTGCCATTCAGCAAAGTTCCAATTCCTAAACTTAGGATAATACTGATGATTGTTTTTAAGTGATTGAATGTGTCCACGTTATAAGCTTTTAACAAATCTATTAAAATAAAAAACAGCCTCCAAAAAGGAAGCTGTTCTCACTCAAAAAAATCGTCGTAAGTCTAACGAAGTCTGTCTACAGATTTTACGAGCCTCTCATCTTTCTTGATGTAAACATTTGCCAAAAGCAAACATATTACCGAGATTAACGGGAAAATCGGCTCAATACCCTTCTCAGGAATTTGCATTCCTCCGGATAAGTTTAATAGCCAGTAAGCCAAAAGACCAATCAACAAAGCGTTTATAAAAATGCTGATACTGTTCAGCAAGATTTGTCTTTTACGGTTTTTGAAACTAAAAATACTCAGCACTCCGAATAATATTAAAATCACTGTGGAAGCATTAATCGTCAGATATTTGCCAAGGATATCAAAATCCTGCGCGGTGATGTTCAGGAAAACACTTCCTAAAACGGCTAAAAATATCCAGACTGTCTGTATTCTTTGTAACATCTTTGTTATAAATTCTTTATAAAAAAGCTTAAAATCGTCTGCAAAAATAAAATAATTTTTGCGTAATTCAAAAATTAATGTAGATTTGCACTATAATCACCTATTTAGAAATGGTAACCTCCTGGTTTTCATTCTTACATACACAAATAAAAAAATTACCCTTTACGTATTTATATGTTTAACATTGAAACGCTACGGTCAAAATCCGATGAGGAATTGGCTCAACTTTCTAAAGATTTAGGCGTTAAATTGGCAAAGAAAAGCTCTCCGGAAGATACAGTTTTTGCAATTCTGGATTATCAGGCTTCTAATCCAAAAATCATTAAAGATTATTTAAACGCCACTCAAAAGAATATGACGAAAAAAACAGAAGAGAATTCTACTGAAAAAGCTTCTCCTGCCAAAAAAAGAGGCAGAAAACCTTCAGAAAAACCGCAGGAACAGATTGAAGTGTCTCCAGTTGCAGAAGCACCTGTAAAAGAAGAAACACCAGCTGAAGAAAAAAAGACACAAAGTCCTCCCAAGAAAAAGCCAAGAGCAAGAATCAATCAAAACCAGTCAGAGGAAACAACAGCTTCTGAAACCGCTCCTAAAGCTGAAGAAGTAACAGAGGAAGTCAAAGCACAACAGCAGCAACCTCAACAACAAAATAATCAGCAGCAAAAGGCAAATCACAACAAAGGCCAGCAAAAAACACAAAGACCTCAGCAACAGCAGGCGAATCATCCTCAACAAAATAATTCGCAGCAAAATAATCAACCTACAGAAACACAACAACCACAGGAAGCACCGAAAAAAGAATTCAACTTTGACGGAATTGTAACCATTGAAGGTGTTTTGGAAATTCTTCCTGATAATTACGGATTCCTTCGTTCTTCAGATTTTAGTTATATCTCTTCTCCGGACGACGTTTATGTTTCTACCAATCAAATCAGAAACTATGGTTTGAAAACGGGAGACACTGTAAAAGGAATCGTAAGATTGCCGAAAGAAGGTGAAAAATATTTCTCTCTTCAGAAACCTACAGAAGTTAACGGAAGAGATTTGGCTTTTATCAAGGACAGAGTTGCTTTTGAATATCTGACACCACTTTTCCCTCAGGAAAAATTCAATTTGGCTGGTAAAAACTCAACACTTTCTACAAGAATCGTTGACCTGTTTGCGCCAATCGGAAAAGGGCAAAGAGCAATGATTGTTGCACAACCTAAAACCGGTAAAACTATTTTACTAAAAGATATTGCTAATGCTATTTCTGCTAATCATCCGGAAGCTTATATGATGGTTCTTCTCATTGATGAAAGACCGGAAGAGGTGACGGATATGCAAAGAAGCGTGAATGCGGAAGTGATTGCTTCAACTTTTGATGAAGCAGCTGACAAACATGTAAAAGTAGCGAATCTGGTTTTATCAAAAGCACAAAGGATGGTAGAATGTGGTCACGATGTTGTGATTCTTTTGGATTCTATTACACGTCTGGCAAGAGCTTATAACACGGTAACGCCTGCTTCCGGGAAAATACTTTCCGGCGGTGTGGATGCAAATGCGCTTCACAGACCGAAACGTTTCTTTGGTGCAGCGAGAAAAATTGAAAATGGCGGTTCTTTAACCATTATCGCAACAGCTTTGATTGATACAGGTTCTAAAATGGATGAAGTGATCTTTGAAGAATTCAAAGGAACCGGAAATATGGAATTACAATTGGATAGAAAAATCGCTAACAAGAGAATTTATCCGGCTGTAGATCTAGTTGCATCCAGTACAAGACGAGATGATCTTTTACAGGATGAGGCAACTCAGCAGCGTATGTGGATTATGAGAAAATATCTGGCTGATATGAATCCTCTGGAAGCTATGGAATTTGTTCAGAAACAAATGAAAGTGACCAGAAACAATGAAGAGTTTCTGATGTCAATGAACAAATAATCACAATATTTACAAAAAAGCTCGGCTCGCATATGCGAGCCGTAACTTTTTTACTACCAAGGTAATAAAATTTATTTTTTAAGCAACGAAAACATCTTCTACATCTGTTTTCCTGCTAAGAACTGCATGAGCATAAGAACAGTGCGCTTTGATTGACCATCCATTTTTTCTTGCAAAATCTACAGATTTCTCAACAAGCATTTTACCAAGACCTTTCCCTTCGAATTTTGGAAAAACCATCACATAGCTTACAATCAGTTTCTTGAGTTCAGGAACGATCGTGTAAGTCAGCCTGCCAATTTCTTCCTGTTGATTCTTCATTGAGATAAAACCGCCATTTCCAGACTTTTTATTTTCGAAGAGAAGCTCCATAAAATTTATTTTCAAAATTATTAGCTAAAATTATTCCAAAAAACCAGATTATTAGCAATGAATTACAAATTAAATTATAATTCTATCAAATAATCATCTCACCGGTGTCCTAAACTCTCCATAGCCAATCAATCCATCGAAATTTCTTCCAAAAGGTGTGTAGTATAAAAATGCCTGATAAAGATTCTCTGTCTGCCAAAAGTTTCCATTCACTTCACCATAATTTAGTTTGCCATCAGAATCTTTTGTAGCAATGATATAATTATAAAATCCTTGTTTCAGGTAGATTTTGGCGATATACTTCTGGGCTTTCTCATCATATTGCATTTGGCTGATTTTATCGGCTTTATAATCATTGAACATCCCAAGAATATAGAATTCTTTATCTGATTTTTGACTGTCTAGTGCAAAATAAACCCAGGAATAATCGCCCTCTCTGTCTGCGTTTCTTTCGATTCCAAGATCATTCCTTCGGAAATAGAAGGCTCCATTCACGTCCGGCTGATATTGGTAATCACCAGGATAAGCCCACACCGGATAGAGGTAAGTATAGTTTCTCCCATCAATGTTTTCTGTATTGGCGACCATGTCCATCGGCTGATTCATAATCTTGTTGTCAAAATAATAGAACTCATTATTTCCGGGAAAAGCTAAACTTAACTGCTGAAATAAAATCTGATTGCCGATCGTTGTACTTGGGCGGATATTATTGAGCGAAATTCCCCAGTTATTATTCTGAATCACACTCAAAGTCAAAGAAGAAAGATTATTGGTAATACCTGCGCCATTTCCAGTACCTTGAATTTCAATCCTTTGTTTTGCAGCGGGATTTTTAGCATCAATAAATCTTGTTACATTAATTCCAAGATTAGCGCCGTCCTCATAGATTGAAAATCTTTTAGTAAAGAGAGGTTTTTCCTGAGAATCTTTATAAACAATGATTTCATAATTCCCGGAAATCTTTGGCTGGATTTTCTCATTAGGAAATACCAATTCGTAATGTGTGTATTTTTGATACGTGTTGAATGAATATTGAAAATTCTCAATCAAAGCGTTCATGCTTCCATTGGCATATTCGGTGAAAAACAAACCGTCTTCTTCCCAGTTTCTATTATAATGTTTATATGTGTAACGATATAATTGACTACTATTGGAAAGGTCATCGAACCTCAAAATCAACTGCTCATCCTTCCCAATCACAGGCGTTTCGTCATTGGTCTTAGGATTGAAAACCTGAATACTTCTGATCTCCTGAGCAAAAGAAATAATACTTAAAAAAACGAAAAGTAGTCTAGTTAGCTTCATCTGCTGATGTTGATTTTTATATTGGTGAGACGGAACGTTCAGAACATTTCTAGTTTTACCGAAAATTTGTCAAAAACGTTTTATAATGCTAAGTTAATGTTTTATATTTTTACATCTAAATTAAAAAGAATGTTGCACGTAAAATCCTTTGCATTTAATCCATTTTCTGAGAATACATACATCATTTACAACGATGAAAAGGAGGCTTTTCTTATAGACCCCGGAAATATGCCCGAAGCCGAGACCGAAACTTTGCATAATTTCATCAAAACCAATGAGCTTAGTATCAAAAATATTCTGCTGACGCACGCACACATCGACCATATTCTTGGTTTGCAATGGGCTTTTGACACGTTTGCCATTCCGGTTCTGATGCATTCTGATGAAAAGGAAATCCTTGACAGCGCTTCTTTCACAGCGAAGAATTACGGCTTTTTCTTTCCTGCATTCAAAGGAGAAATCCAATATATCAAAGAAGGCGATAAATTAAATTTAGGCACTGAAATCTTTGAAATTTATGATGTTCCGGGACATTCGCCGGGAAGTGTAGCTTTTTATAATGAAAATAACGGATTTGTGATTTCCGGCGATGCATTGTTTATGATGAGTATTGGAAGAACCGACCTTTACAAAGGTGATTACGAACAATTGATTTCAAGCATTAAAAATAAATTATTGACTTTGCCAGAAAATACAAAAGTCTACAGCGGACACGGAGAACCAACATCGATTGGTTTTGAAAAAGAGTATAATTCTTTTTTGAAATAATAAGATTAAGAGATGTCAGTCTGAGGCTCTCAAAGCCTTTCAAATAAAAAAACGCTTCCAAAATTGGAAGCGTTTCTATTTTTAATCCTGATGAACTTCTGACAATATCGGTCCCGAAGAAACCAATTTCAGAGCTTCTTCATTATCTGTAAACTGCTCAAAATATTTGATATATCTCGCAGCCAAATCTTTAGCTTTAGCTTCCCAATCAGAGCTATTCTCATAAGTATCTCTCGGATCCAGGATATTTTCGGAAACATTCGGCAATGCAACAGGGAATTCCAGATTCATTACAGGAACTTTGTTGGTTTTGGCTTTATCAATACTTCCGTCAATGATCGCATCGATAATTGCTCTCGTGTCTTTCAGAGAAATTCTCTTTCCGGTTCCGTTCCAGCCTGTATTTACCAAATAAGCTTTTGCGCCGTGTTCTTTCATTTTTCCAATCAACGTTTTGGAATACATTGTTGGATGAAGTGTCAAAAATGCTTCTCCAAATGCGGGAGAAAAAGAAGGTGTCGGCTCTGTAATTCCGCGTTCTGTTCCTGCTAATTTTGATGTATATCCGCAAAGGAAATGATATTGCGCCTGTTGGTCTGTCAGGATAGAAACCGGAGGCAAAACACCGAATGCATCAGCCGACAAATAAATGATTTTACTCGCGTGACCAGCTTTGGAAGGCAGAACAATTTTGCTGATATGATAAATTGGATAGGAAACTCTTGTATTTTCCGTAATCGAACCATCAGCATAATCTACATTCCCTTCGTCATCCGTAACCACATTTTCCAATAATGCATCTCTTCTGATTGCACCATAGATATCTGGTTCTTTTTCTTTACTAAGGTCAATCACTTTGGCGTAGCAACCTCCTTCATAATTGAAAACACCATTATTATCCCAACCGTGCTCATCATCACCAATCAGATAACGTTTCGGGTCAGCAGAAAGTGTAGTTTTCCCCGTCCCGGAAAGTCCGAAGAAAACAGCAACATCGCCGTCCTCGCCTACATTGGCAGAACAATGCATAGAAGCCATTCCTTTCAGAGGAAGGTAATAATTCATTATCGCGAACATTCCTTTCTTCATTTCTCCGCCGTACCAAGTTCCACCGATAATCTGCATTTTCTTGGTCAAATCGAACATTACAAACACTTCAGAATTAAGTCCGTGTTGTTCCCAGTTCGGATTGACAGATTCGGAAGAATTAATCACTACAAAATCCGGTTCTCCATAATTCTGAAGGTCATAATGAGAAGGACGAATGAACATATTCATCACAAAATGAGCCTGCCAAGCCACTTTTGTGACAAATCTCACTTTCAATCTTGTATCCTCATTAGAACCACAAAATGTATCGATAATGTAGATTCTGTCGCCAGAAAGGTCTTTGGTTACGATATCTTTTAACTCATCAAAAACTTCGACTGTAGTTGGGCGATTGATGTTTCCGTCCCACCAAATCGTATCCTGAGTAATATTGTCTTTTACAATATATCTGTCTTTTGGAGACCTCCCGGTAAAAATTCCCGTTTTTACAGCCACAGCTCCCGACTTTGTCAAAACGCCTTTAGCAAATCCGGAATTGCTTGGGTCCATTTCTGCCTGAAAAATTTCTTCGTAAGTTGGATTGTGAATAATCTCTTTCGGATTGAAAATACCTTGACGTTCAAGATAAGACTTTAACTTGTCCATTTTTAATTTTTTTTGAAGATTAAGGGTGTTGGGACAAATGTAAAAATATCAGCGAATTATCAAAGTTTTAATTAAATGACTTTCATCAGTTCAAATAAAATTGATAATTAATTAATAATCAATTAATTAAATCTGACCAGGAAAAAATTTTAGGGAAACCTTGGTTTTTGAAATAGTTAACATAATCTCCAAATTTGGACGTCAGAACGAAATCTCCACCCCAAGCTCCTAAACTTTTGACAAAGCTTGGGCAATTTTGAAAATATTTTTCTTTCACAGTTGGAGTTTCGAGAAAATCGGACAGTTTTTGCTCGTGAATGGTCATTAATTCTGAAAATTCTTCCAAATTCTGACTATTCACAATCAATTTGGTTAATTCAGAATATTGATTGATTAATTCCGTTGAAGTTGGCTTAGACTTGTAAAGAGAAATTCCCTCTCTTGTATCTTGCTTTTGATTGAGATGAATGAAAATCAACTCATCTTTGAAATTTGGGTTGAAATTTATTTTATGATAAACTCTTTCAGGAAAACGACTGTATAGAACGGCAGATTTTTCTTTGGCAACAGCAACATCGTAACCACTTCCACCAAGACTTATTTCGTTAAGAATAAAAGCGTCAATATCCGCCCATTCTGCAAGATTGGCCATCAATGTAGAACTACTTCCTAATCCGAAGTCTGAAGGAAACTGAAGATTGGTTTTGATGTGATACGAAATGTCACTTTTTAGTTTGATTTCAGAAAGATTCTGAACATTTTTGAGTGTTTTAAGAATGAATTCAGCCGCTTTGGAATCATTGGTTTCAAGGATTTCCCAATTTTTATAATCGATGACAGCTTTGAGCCATAATTGATTCTGATGATAGGCTTCCCAAACAATTACTGACTTCTGGTTGTCATTCTCTGTATAAAAAAGCTCTTGTCCCAGCTTCGTTGGAATAGCTAGAACAAGAGCGCCATCAACAGCAACATATTCTGAGGTAAGCATTAACTTGCCTGGTGAAAATATCCTGCTCATTGTTGATTGTTTTATTTTTTAATAATCGTTTTTTTGAACGTTGAATCGCAGCTGCCCGACTTGAGCGGAAATCCTTTTTGCTTTTTTGCTAAGAAGTAAAAAAATTGGGAGCCCTTTGACTTCGCTCAGGATAAACTACAGGCGGATTAAGCTGCCTTAAAAATTCTATTCTTAGATTGCAGAAGCAACTGTTACTTCCGGATTGATTTTCTTAATCAAACCTTGAAGTGTCTTTCCGGGACCAACTTCTACGAAGTTACTTGCGCCATCTTTTATCATATTTTGCACACTTTGCGTCCATTTTACAGGACCTGTCAATTGGGCAATCAGGTTTTTCTTGATTTCTTCCGGGTCGGAAACAGCTGTTGTCGTGATGTTCTGATAAACCGGAATCGTTGCTTTTCTGAACTTTGTATTTTCAATCGCCGCAGCCAATCTCTCCTGAGCAGGCATCATCAACGGTGAATGGAAAGCACCATTTACAGGCAACAGTAAAGCTCTTTTTGCACCAGCCGCTTTCAAAGCTTCGCAGGCTTTTTCCACAGATGCTGTTTCTCCGGAAATTACCAATTGTCCGGGACAGTTGTAATTGGCAGGAACTACAATCCCTTCGATTTCTGCACAAATTTCTTCAACTTTCACATCTTCCAGACCAAGAATTGCAGCCATAGAACTAGGATTAATATCACAAGCCATTTGCATTGCCTGTGCTCTTTCGGAAACCAATTTCAGTCCATCTTCGAAAGACAAAACACCGTTAGCAACCAAAGCAGAAAACTCGCCTAAAGAATGTCCGGCAACCATCTGAGCGCCTAAACCGTTCGCTACTTTTACAGCAGCAACCGAATGCAGGAATATAGCCGGTTGCGTAACGCTGGTTTTTTTAAGGTCTTCGTCTGTCCCATTGAACATTACTGAGACAATATCAAAACCAAGAATATCATTGGCAGAATCCATCAGGTCTTTCACGTCTTTTCGGGAATCGTACAATTCTTTTCCCATCCCGACAAACTGTGAACCCTGCCCAGGAAATACAAGTGCTTTCATATATTTATAAATGATAATTGATGAATTATAAATGATTGATTCATCAATGTTTAAAAATTTTTATTCTATTTTTCTGAACACAAAGTCCACAAAGATTTTTTTAACTACTAAATGTTTTTAAGTTCACAAAGGTACTTCGACAAGCTCAGTATAAACTTAATAAAGATTGAATGATTGAATCTGAATCATTTCATTTATCATTCATCGCTTATCAATTATTATATCTTACTGCATCAATCTCACCACTCTGTAACCGTTGTTGATGTAAGCGCCGTTTGGTTTTGCTTTTACAAACTCGAATTTGGTAGCCAGTTGTGTTTGTGATTTTCCGATTTGTTTGAAAATTTCTCCTTTTTTATTTTCTCTCGTTAGCATATCATTCATCACGTCGAAACCGATTACCGCATATTTTGAAGGTGTTTTGCAGTATTTTGCTTTGTAAGCAGCAAGAATTTCTTTTTCAAAATCTCCGTCATAATTAATTTTTCTGTCCATCAGATAAACCAGACTTGCTCTGGAAAGGTCATCCACATTTTTCTCAAAACTTGGACTGTAGAACATACTGAATGCTTTTACACCTTCTGTTTGTTTTCCAAGATTAATGATTTTGGAAGCAAAAGCCGCACCTGCAGACTCGTCATCGTCCGCAAGAATGGCAATCACAGGAACCGATTGTCCAGTCATCATATTATTTTCCAGCTGAATTTCTGATGAGGAATTAACAATAACTACATTCGGTTTTGACAATGATTTTTCCAACCCGGCTTTAATTGCGTTAGCATTCGCTTTGGAATTGTCTGCAACGATATAGATTTTCTGGTCCTGATAAACCTGACCAACTTCTTTTACGATTCTGTCAGAATAAACCGAATTTTCAGTTTCGACGATAATCAGATTGCTGTAATCAAAAAGGTCTTCGGAGTTAGCAAATGGTGCAACCACAGGAATCTTTTTGTCATTAACAAACCTTAGAACTTCCAGAACACTTGATTTGAAAAAAGGCCCAACAATCAAATCTGTATTATCCGGATTGATTTGGGAAAGGCTATTTTTGAAAGTTGTTTCGTTTCCGGCATCTACCACTTTGATGTCCAGTTTTTGTCCGTTGGTTGCGTTTCTTTCCGCAGCTAATTTCGCACCCGTTAGGAAATCCATAGACATTGTTCTGTACTTTGCATCGTTGGCATCAAACCCAAAAGGCAACATCAACACAACACTCAAAACATCTCCGCTTTTCTTGGAATACATCGGGTCTTGTTTTTTGATTTTCAAAGTCATTCCGGCTTTCAGTCCGTCAGCAAGATTTGGATTAAGGCTAATCAACTGGTCCAGCGTCACATTGAATCTGTTCATAATACTGAACATTGTATCGCCACTTTGAACTGTGTAAGTTACATAATCATCTTCTGAAGAAGCTATGTTTGACGAGTTTTTCACAGATTCGGAAACCGTAGTCTGTCTTGTCGTTTCCGTCACCGGAGCCGAAGTTGTATTGCTTTGAGAATTATCTTCAACCTTGATAGAATTATTAGAAGAAGTTGCAATAGAATCAGAACCCGAAACTCTGATTGCTTCACCTGGCTTCAAACCAGAAGATTCCAATCCCGGATTCAATGCGAATAACTGCTTCTGAGTCAGGTTGAACTGTCTTGATATTTTATAATAATTGTCTTTTGCCTGAACAACATATAAACCTTTGTCAGAAGAAGTCGTTTCAGTTTTCGTTACCGTTTTTACTTCCGTAGGTTTTTCTGTAATTGTTGTGGTCTGAACAACTGCTGTTGCTGCAGGCGCAGAACCACCAAATTTCTGAATATTATCTAAAGGCAAAGTAATCTTATCCCCTATTTTCATATGAGAATCCAGTTCAGGATTCAGTTTTCTAAGGTCAGCCTCAGAAATTTGATATTGTTTTGTAATGCCGTAAATGGTTTGCTTTGGCTGCAACGTAATGGTTCCTGTTTTTCCTGTTTTAGCTACAGAATTTGTAGAAGCAGGCGTGGATGCTACATTTTTTGTACCGCTACCACCTTTTGAAACGACAATAACATCGCCGATTTTCAGCCCATTATCTTTTGCGGAAGGATTCATCCGATACAATTCATCTACCGTCAAACCATACTGTTTGGAAATCCCGTAAGGTGTTTCCTTAGCTAGAACGGTGTGGGTTTTCTGCGCAGAAAGCCCCAAAAAGCTGATAAGTCCCGATAAAATGAAAATCTTTTTAATCATCCTTTTTTTTATATTGTTACAAAAATAATGCTTTCAATTTAAATGGGCGAAATAATCAATTCCGATTTTTGAACATCCATTTGTTGATAAGTTTCGGCAATCCATTCTTTTCCTAAATCTGCGTAGAACACGCTGAAATTGAGCACTCTTTCCTGCCAGGTTCCACCCGGATGGACTTTCAGAAACAAATTTTGCATCTGGTCCAATTTCTCCGATTGTTTTATCTTTTCGGCTTTCAGAAGACGTTTTTGCATTCTTTTGAATGATTTTAATTGTCTGGTTTCTTCTGCATTCACAAGATTAGCAAAGGTTTTATCTGTCTGTTCCGCTTTTGTTTTTATTTCCGAAAACGAATGAATCAAATCCTGTTCTTTCTGTTCAAGAAGTGACTTGATTTCGTTGTTGTCTAATATTTTTTTGTTGATGGCCTCCGCAAAGTTCCCGAAGAAATCTTCAATCTTCAATCCTAAATTTTCAATTTTTCTTAAGGTTTTTTCTTCCAGAAACAACATCGAGTTTCTCGGAATCAAAATAGGAAAAGGAAGATTGATGGATTCGAAATAATCTTTCAACTCTATCCAATACATAATCTCAGCGTTTCCGCCAACATAAGCCAGATTTGGCATAATCGTTTCCTGATAAGCCGGACGAAGAACTGCGTTGGGACTGAATTTTTCGGGATGATTTTCCAGTTCGTTGAGAATCTCTTCTTCTGAAAATTTCAAATCCGTATCAAGAATGAAATAATAATCGTTGATTTTCTCGATTCGGTTTCTGGTTTCTGTCAGGTAAAAGAGATTGATTTCTCTTGGATTGACCTGAACTTTGTGATATTCTTTCTCGAGGAATTCTCTTTGATTTTTAGTTGTTTCGAAAAGCTGATTGGATAATAATTCTTTTCGGAAGATATTTTTAACCTGACTTTTCAGCTCTTTTTCGTTTCCGTCAATCGTCAGTAACCCGTAATCTGCAAATAATTGATTAACCAAATACCGAATGGCTTGCGTGTGGGTTTTCGTTTGTTGATAGGCTTTTTTAATCCAAAGAATCAATTCGGTTCCATAAACATTATCTTTGAATTCTTTCTCAAATTCCTGAACAAAAAAGTTCTCATCGATTGTAATCCTACCAACATCGCCACCAGCATTACCTTTGATTTCGTAGTAATGGTCACGTGTTTTGAAGTGGTTGATTTCTTCAAAATCGTGGTCTTCTGTCGCCATCCAAAAAACAGGAACAAAATCATACTCCGGAAAATTGGATTTCAGAAATTCTGCAGTTTTGATGGTCTGCAAAATCTTATAAACAAAGAAAACCGGACCTGTAAACAGATTGAGCTGATGACCTGTTGTAATGGTGAACGTATTGTTATCTTTCAAAGAAAACAGATGTTCCAATTGTTTAGGTGATAATTGCTCTTCCTGATTCTGAGAAAAGATTGCATTGTAAAGCAATTCTCTTTTGTCATCAGAATATGAATTTTGTTTCTCAGAAATTTGATTTTTGAAGTTGTCTAAATCGAATGTTTTATTCTGAAATCCGTCCAGTTTTTTTCCTAAGAAATCTTTTACAAGCTGTGGAATACTGTGTATATGTTCGAAACCGATGGTCATTGGGTTGTCAGTTGTTGGTTGATCGTTGCTGGCTCGCAGCCCGACTTGAGCGGAAATCCTTTTTGCTTTTTTGCTAAAAAATAAAAAGATTGGGAGCGGAAGGCGGAAATAGCTGCCATAATTATTCTAACAAAATTAATGGAAAAGATACCAAACCACACCTAAATTAAGACGAAAATCGTAAATCGGGTAATCTGGAGCCGTGAAAGATTTGTTCTGCATAAAGGTCTGGTTGATGTGCTGTCCTTCCACATAGAAAAACATTCTCTTTACTTTCATATTAATGTAAACATCAGCAATCGGCTGACCTCCAATAGAATAAGAATTAGCCCCCGGCAGAATATACTCGTTAAGAATTGGCGAAAATTCCCGTGACGCAAATTTGGTAAAGTAGTACAATTTCACTCCAGCCTGGATTTCTGCTGCTTTTTTGAATGCAGGGGTCTGATAATAAATATTTAATCTTCCGATAAAATCGGGCATTGGCAAAAGATTATCGTTGGTCAAAGCTTTTTGAAACAATACCCTTCCGTTCAAGTGAAATCTCTTATAATTGGCTGTTGCATCTCCTCCAATCTGAGAAATGTTAAGTGAAGACGAACTCTGTTGTGGTTTTGCCGAATTATCAAAATAGGTATAATTATCAATTCTGTAATAATCTACAAAAAGCTGCGTGTTGAACCATTTTGCTAATCTCAGAGTTCCGCCGATTTGAGTAACAGCTTCGTTGTTGGGGTTTTGCAGATAATAGTTGTAGTTGAGATAATGTGAAGAATTGACCAAATAATTAAAACTCGGATAAGCGGACTGGAAGTTAATTCTGCCTTCTATCAAATAGTCTTTAATCGGTTCAAAAACCAGTTCGTTGGTGGTTTTGATGTAATTTCCGAACTCCGAACCTTTGGAAATTTCTAAGAAAGACTTCAGTTGAATCTTATCTAGCAATTTGATTTGTAAATTCCCCACTGCTCCAAATCTTTGTTCTTTGAAATAACCCGGAATTTGTAGCAATGGAAAAGCATTTTTGTTCCCGAATGTGATGTACTGATGTCGGAATCCTGCATCCAACTTGAATTTCTCATTATCCCAAACCAAGCTGAAAGTGTTGCTAAGATTGTTGGAGAACTTTTTATTAGTTAATGGAAATCCTGAAATATCCATTCCACCAAAAAAATCTACATCCGAAGCCGTTTCTGAGAAATAATATTTATTACCCTGATGATAAATCGTATGTCTTAGCTTGAATGGATATTTTGTTGGATCAAAAGGTGCGAACTCCTGACTGAAATAATATCTTCTGTAAGAATATCGGGATTCGGCGCCCGATAAATTGGTTTCGAGGTTCTGACGGTTATTAAATCTGGAATCCCCACTTAAAAACACGTTCAAATCTGCGATTCCCCCATTTTCCTGATTGTTCACATTCTGATGAATGTAATGGGCATAGGCTTCATATTTGTTATTCTTAGAAATATAATGCCCACTAAAAATGGTATTATTGCTCGAAGCCAAACTATTCCGGTAAAGTCCCTGAGACCTTAATCCCATATACTCTATGGCAAAATTGAAATTCTTTCCTATATTCTGAGTATAAGTTGTATGCAGCTGCCCTCCGTTTTTCATTGCGTTGTTATAGAAAAATGTGGTTGTCGGTGTTTTTACGTCATAATAGTTGATATCATTTTCCCCTAAAAGATAAAAAGATTTGTTTTCAGGAAGGAGTGTCAGATTCTGTTCCGAGTTCTTTTCATAGACTAAATTCTGAAATCCCGAACCGATATTGGCATACTGAATTTTTCCGAAATTATCCTTTTTGTTATACTGGGTTACAACATAAGATTTCTGAATCGCAAAGGTGGTGTCAAAAATTTTCTTTTCTGAAAATCTTTTCTTGACCTGATAATCGTATATGGTCGGCTTGTATATCTCTAATGAATCTTTCTCCCCAGAGTCTATTTTCAATGTATCTGAAGGCAGCTTATTAGAGTCGGTTTTGTTGACTTGTTGTGCATTAATCAAAACACAAAAAACAAGGAACAGTATTGATAAATATTTCATCAAGAAAATTTGAGTACAAAAGTACTAATTATCCTCAAATAAAAACCCCCGCAGATTGCGGGGGTTTTTTATATAAAATAATCTAGATTATTTTTTGATGAATTTTGTATTCTCAACAGAACCATTACCATAATAAGCTTGCAGGATATAAGTTCCTTTTGCTAAATTAGAAACATTGATTTGTTTTGCATCATTAACTGATTTAACTTTTTTACCGGATAAATCATAGATATTAACAGATTTGATTTCTTTGTTAGCAGTAAGATTTACTACATCCACAGCCGGATTAGGATAAACCTGTAAGTTAGCTTTAGCAGAAGCTTCATTAACTGCCAATGATAAATCGCCTACAAATTTAAAAATACCAGCAGAACCTGTAGGACCATCACTAAAGAATCCACACCATCCTGTAGTTGAGTTTAAGAAGCTGACAGTACCTCTTTGTCCGCCACTTGCACCGGCAATATTATCAATAATAGTCCAAGTTAAACCACCATCTCGAGTGTAAGCAGAACCTGTACCTTGTGCTGCATTAGAATCGATACCTGTAGTAACATAAGTATTTGCTGTTCCCGGAACATAAGTCAGATCACCAAAGAACCAAGTTCCTGTAGCTTCAACCGGATTCCAATTAGCACCACCATCTGTAGTAGAATACATTACAGCATCAACATCATTGTCAACAGCAATTAACAATCCGTTGTTAGCATCTCTGAAAGCCATTTTAGCAGAAGACCCATCAACACCTCCACCAGAAGCACCTCCACCAAAATCTAAAGCAGGAGTAACGTGAGCAGTCCATGTTGCGCCTCTGTCGTTTGATCTAAGGATTCTACCTTTAGTTGTTCCCAACCAAACACTATTGCCCGTCACAGTTTTTACACCTGTTAAACCATATTCAACACCAGCAAGAGGAGCAGGAGCATTTGCAACTGCAGTCCATGTAGTTCCACCATTGGTAGTTCTGAAAATTTGGAATGCCGAACCTACAGGATCTCCGGCAGTAAAGCCTTCGTTAGCATCCCAGAAATAGATTACGTTAGCAAATGAAGCTGTTGAATAAGGCGCGGATGTTGTTCCCTGTCTGGTCCAAGCAGCACCACCATTAGTCGTTTTCCAAATACCATTTCCATTAGTACCAGAAGAAGGCGCAGTCACTACCCAAGCTGTGTTAGCGTCAACAGCAGATATGTCACCAACTAATGCTGCAGATACCGGGCCTGATATTGTTCCTGAAGACCAGTTGGTACCGTCTACAGTTTTAGAGAAAGTTTTTGGATACGTACCTGCTCCAGAACCATCATAAATACTGATCCATACAGTATTCGCGTTAACAATTGATATTTCTCTAGGACCAAAGCTCGTTGCTTGCTTAATACCTTGAGGAGTCCAAGATTGTGCAGAAACTAACGAAAGAGAAAGTAAACTTAAAGAAAGTAAAACTTTTTTCATAATATTTTTTTTTAATAATTAATAACTTTATGCTAAAGTAATAAAAAAAACACTAAATAACATCAAAAATTACATTTTTAACACCATTTTATAAAAGTAAAGGTAATTTTGACATTACCTTTACTTTTGTTTACTTAATAACCAGGATACTGTTTCATATTTGGGTTAACATTGATTTCGCTTTGAGACATTGGTACAACAAATAGCTTATTATCAGCAGACACTTCACACACTACGCTATTACAATTAGTAGCTCTTATAAAGCCTAACTTGTTTCTTTTTAAGTCAAAATACCTTTGCCCTTCGGCGAAAAATTCTTTTCTCCTTTCCGTCAATATATTTTCTAATGTAGCAGAAGCATATGCCGTTCCTTTTCTCTTATTAACAGCAAAATCATTTAATGCAGTTAACGCATCAGCCTGTTTTCCTAACTTAAATAATGCCTCTATTTTATTCAAATAAGCTTCAGACATTCTGAAAATTTTAACATTCTGAGTAAAATTACCATCGTCCATTGTTCTAATGTATTTTCTTGTCCAAAGACCTCTGGGATTATCTTCTGTAGGTACACTAGTACTGTTAAATAATCCTTTCCGAATATCTGTTGTAGAAAAAAGACTATAAAAATTCTGAGTGAACAAAAATCTTTTCTTAGATCCATCACTGGCATAAAATGTAGAAAGAGATGCGTTAACACCAGGATTCTCAGAAGCTTGAGAAGTCATAACGATTTCCCATACTGTTTCTGGTTGATTTTCGCTAAGTTCAGGATTCTTATTTGTAAAATACGAAAGGTAATCTGTACTATTATTAGCTACAAAATCAAAATTATTATTCCCAGCAGAAGTAATAACCGTATTTGCATAATCAAGCGCCTTTTGATAATCTCCAGATGCCCCTCTTGTTAAATAAACTCTAGATAATAATAATCTTGCCGCAGTTGGACTTAAAAAACCTTTATTTTCCGGTTGTTCGTTGGTCATCAAGTTAATTCCATTGGTCAAATCCTTAATAATTTGATCATAAACTTCACTTACGCTTGCTCTTGGCAATTTAATACCGGCATCATAATTACCCAAATTAAGGGGTACACCAAACTCTTGATTTTGTCCTAAAGCAGGGCTTGGAGAGTAATAACTAACCGCATAATAATACCCCACAGCTCTCGCAATCATTGCTTCGCCCTTCATATTATTCACTTCTGGAGATGATGCAAGATTTTGGTTATTTATAACTGTATTAGCAAGTGCAATTCCTCTATAAAAACCTCTCATCATAGAGAAATCATTTATATCTTGAGACCAGTTAAGATTACCAGTATTACGAAAAGAACTATCTGTTATTTTATTCGTGATAAACACATTATCAGAAATCAAATCTCCAAAAATTAAAGCATTAGCTCCAAATACAGAAGCGTCCGAATATTCATTATAAACACCGTTTAATACACTCCTCATGTCACTTTCATTTGCAATTGCTTCATCAATTACAGTTTCGTA
>WPCJ01138629.1_pt1 | contig 93987 bp, 83 predicted proteins | sample 5399831 | NCBI WGS metagenome assembly WPCJ01 (sample SAMN12869470, study PRJNA574797) | sludge metagenome | isolation source: wastewater treatment of pH10 | place: China:Beijing | collected 2019-05-20
GACTGCAGGGCAAGATTACCGCGTTTATAAAATCTCTAAACGCTACGATCAGGATATTTCCACCGTTTGCGGTGCATTCCGCGTAACGCAGAAGAACGGCATTATAACAGATGCCCGTATCGCCTTTGGCGGTATGGCAGCGATCCCGAAACGGGTGAAAAGTGCGGAACAGGCGCTGATCGGTAAGACGTTAGATGAGGCCGCAGTCGTAGCCTGTATGCAAGCTATTGCTACAGAGCTTAGTCCATTAAGTGACTGGCGCGGCAGTGCCGAATACCGGTTGATGGTGGCGCAAAATCTGGTGGAGCGTCTGCGCCATGATCTGGCCGGTGAAGTGGTGGAGGTGATGGCACTATGATCGCACTTAATCAGCCTTTCCCTACTCCAAAGAGTGCTTTGGATAAAGTCGAACGCAGTATTGTCGGACATGGTGTTGTGCATGATTCCGCGAGCCGCCATGTGGCGGGTGCCGCGACTTATATTGATGATATGCCGGAATTGCCGGATACGCTCCATGCGGCTTTTGTTTTGTCTCCGGTTGCGCATGGTCAGTTGAAAGGCATGGATGCCAGCGAGGCTTTGGCGCAGGCCGGTGTTATCGGTATCTGGGATGTGCATGATATTCCGGGTATCAATGATGTTTCGCCGGGGCTACCCGGTGAGCCGCTTTTTGCTGAGGAACTGCTCGACCATCAGGGGCGGGCAATCGCGGTGGTTGCTGCGACCAGTTTTGAGGCTGCCTATAAGGCTGCCAAGCTGGTGAAACTGGATATTGAAGAACTGCCACCGGTACTGGATGTGGAAGAAGCGCACCGGCAAAAGAGCTATGTGATCCCGCAACAGGTGGTGCAACAGGGCGATGCCAAAACCGCCATTGCTAATGCGGAACATCAGTTTTCCGGTCGTCTCTCCATGGGCGGGCAGGATCATTTCTATCTCGAAACCCATATTGCCTATGCTATTCCGGGTGAGAACTGGCCGCAGGAAAACGGCGATATGCTGGTGCATTCTTCAACGCAGCACCCAAGCGAAGTGCAGCACCATGTTGCACATGTGCTTGGACTTCATGCCCATGCGGTGGAGTGTCAGGTGCGGCGTATGGGCGGCGGCTTCGGCGGCAAGGAAAGTCAGGCAACGATTATTGCCTGTGCCGCCGCGCTGGTTGCGGCCAAGACCGGACGCCCGTGCAAAATGCGCCTCAAGCGCCGCGATGATATGATTGCGACAGGCAAGCGTCATGATTTTGTAGTGCATTGGCAGGCGGGTACAGACAGTCGCGGGCGCATCAAAGGGCTGGATATCGAGTTTCTTGCCCGCGCCGGAAACCTGCCGGATCTCACAGGGCCGGTTATTGCCCGTGCACTGACCCATGCGGATAATTCCTATTTTATCGAAAATGCGCATTTCATTGGTCATGCCTGCAAAACCAATACTGTGTCTAATACGGCATTTCGGGGTTTTGGCGGGCCGCAGGGGATTATAGCGATTGAAACAATCGTCGATACGATTGCCCGTGAATTGAAGCTTGATCCCAATCAGCTGCGTGCCATCAACTATTACGGCGATGAAACCGGGGATGAAACGCCCTATGGCCAGAAGGTTGAAGATAACCGGCTGGTACAGGTCACAGAAGCGCTGCTGAACAGCAGTGACTGGCAAAAACGGCGTGCGGAAATTGATGCCTATAATGCGGGTAATCCGCTGATCCGTCGCGGATTGGCGATGATGCCGGTGAAGTTTGGTATCTCGTTCAATCTCACAGCGCTCAATCAGGCTGGTGCTCTGGTGCATGTTTATCAGGATGGTTCGGTGTTTCTGAACCATGGTGGTACGGAAATGGGGCAGGGACTGTTTGTCAAAGTTGCACAGGTGGTGGCCGAAGTGTTCCAGATCGATCTGGATATGGTACGCATCTCGGCGACAGCGACCGGCAAAGTGCCGAACACCTCTGCAACGGCTGCTTCGACCGGTTCTGATCTCAATGGTATGGCGGCATTTAAGGCGGCAACGGCAATCAAAAGCCGCATGATCAAAGTCGCTGCAGAACATTATGGTTTTGGCGAGAGCGAGATCATCTTCCGTGGTAATCGTGTCTATGCGGGCAATGAATCCATGTCCTTTGGCGAACTTGCCAAGCTCACATGGTCAAAACGTGTGCAACTCTCGGAAGCCGCCCATTATGCGACGCCGAAAATCCATTGGGACGGCAAGACAATGCGCGGCCGCCCTTTCTTTTATTTTACCTATGGTGCGGCAGTTGCCGAAGTGGCCGTGGATACTCTGACGGGTGAAACGCGCTGCTTGCGGGCGGATATTTTGCAGGATGTCGGTTTTCCGCTTAATCCGGCGATTGATCTCGGCCAGATTGAAGGTGCTTTCGTTCAAGGGATGGGCTGGGTCACTTGTGAAGAACTTTGGTGGGATAAAGCCGGACGATTACGCACGGCAGGGCCTTCGACCTATAAAATTCCGGGTTCACGCGATGTGCCGGAAATTTTCAATGTGCGGATATTAGAAAATGCACCGAACCGTGAGGAAACGGTGTTCCGTTCCAAAGCCATTGGCGAGCCGCCGTTAATGCTTGGTATTTCCGTCTGGCTGGCAATTCGTGATGCTATTGCTTCGATTGCGGATCACCAGTTCTCGCCGGAACTGGATGCGCCTGCCACGCCGGAAACAGTGTTGAAATCGATCATCAAATTGCGTCAGCGCCAGAGTGGAAATAACAAGCAGGGTTGAGATGAATTTGCAGGATTTAAATTCGCTGTCTGAAACGGAATTTGTCTCTGTTCTGGGCGGTATTTTCGAGCATTCTCCTTGGGTGGCAGAAGCTGTGGCGGGAGACAGGCCGTTCGCTTCAGTTTCTGCTCTGCATCAGGCGATGGTGCAGGTAGTTGAAAAGGCAGGTGTGACCAAACAACTGGCGCTGATCCGTGCGCATCCTGATCTGGCAGGCAAAGCTGCGCGTGCAGGTCATCTCACCGATGCTTCTACAAGTGAGCAGAAGGGGGCGGGACTCGACCGGCTTGATGATGCGGAGTATGAGCGATTTCATAGCTTAAATGATGCTTATAAACAGCGTTTTGATTTTCCCTTTATTCTCGCAGTGCGCGGTTTTGACGGTAAAGGACATGACAAATATTCGATCCTTGCCAGCTTTGAGACGCGTTTGAAAAACACACCGGAGCAGGAAATTTCTGAAGCACTGCGGCAGATTGCGCGTATCGTAGAACTGCGGCTGGGGGATATGCTTACATTGTAAAGTATAGAGTGGTTTACGCCCGGATTGGATCACGGTGCTCGCTCTAATTTTTTTGTTTTCGCATTATCTCGACGTCAGGTGGTTCCACTTGACTGTGAAATGCTCTGTATGCAGCAGAAAAGGTATGGTTATGGCAAAACTCTCAACCCATGTTCTTGATACTGCCCATGGCAAACCGGCTGCCGCAATGCGTCTTGAGCTTTATCGGGTGAAGGGCAGCGGTGAGCTGGAGCTGGTTAAGCGGACTGCAACCAATCTTGATGGCCGCACTGATGAGCTTCTGCTCAATGAAGCGGAAATGCGTATCGGCACTTATGAGCTTCAGTTTCATGTTGCTGAATATTTTGAATCGCAAGGCGCGGATCAGGCGAAGCCGCCATTTCTCGATCTGATTCCGATCCGGTTTTCTATTGCCGATGAGAGTGCCAATTATCATGTGCCGCTGCTGGTCAGCCCGTGGGCTTATTCCACCTATCGTGGCAGCTAAAGGCACGACGGGGCAAATCTATCCCCGTGCTTTATTCTTTCCGTAGACTTTTCCCGTTCATGAACAACAGGAAAAGCAAGATATGGAAACAACCCCTAACCTGAAAATGCCTTATATTCTGCCCAGTCAGGCGCAGAAACACGTCACCCATAATGAAGCGCTGCGTTATCTCGATGCACTTCTGCATCTGTCAGTTTTAAGCCGTCAATATTCTTCGCCGCCTGTTACGATACAGGAAGGTGATCGTTATCTGGTGCCTGCGGGTGCTGCGGATTTTTGGCAGGGACAGGATGGCAAACTTGCTGCTTTCATTGATGGGGAATGGTTCTTCTTCGCGCCTTTGCGCGGCTGGATCATGCATATTGCCGATGAAAATGCGCTGTTCATATTTGACGGCAGTCAATGGCGGGCGCTGCTGAATCCGCAGCCGATGGTTGGAGTGAATACGGAGGCTGATACCTATAATCGCCTTGCTGTGGCCTCTGATGCTGTTCTGCTGACCCATAGCGGAGCAGGACATCAGCTGAAAATCAATAAAAACCTGAGTGAGAATACAGCATCGCTGTTATTTCAGAGCGGCTGGACCGGTTGTGCTGAAATGGGAATCGCAGGTGAAAATAACTTCAGCATTAAAGTTGCTGATGATGGCGGGCAGTGGCGTCAGGCACTACGGATTGACCGTGCTAGCGGCAATATAGCAATCGGCTCGGTCTGGCCAACGGCGCCTTTACATGTTGATGGGCCAATTCGCACCGGAAATTATGAGAGTGGTGCATTGCCGGATGCTGCGCAGAGTGGTGCGGGGGCGGTTATCTTTATCAGGACCGGTCAGAGCGGGAAGCTTGCTTTCAGTGATGGTCAGCAGTGGCTTTGGGTAGACGGTAATCAACCTGTTGCTCCATGACCTTGTTAAGATTGCGATAATTTGTTGCACGGCCTTTCAAAACAATCGGGGGATTTGGATTGATATGTCGTGCAACAGCAGCGAATTTGATGAATTATAAAAGCCGGATAAATTTCTTTTACGGAACCTGAGAAAGCTTGATTGGTAAGGCAGTGGTCTATGGTTCACGTTGAAAAAAACTATGAGAAGCAGTAATTTTTTAATGCATCCATCGCATAGGCACTTTTGTTCGCAATTCCTGTGAATAGAGATAGATTCGCTGGTTTTGACATAAGTATTTTGTTAGTCAGTATGAGTAAGCTATTTTATTTAAATTTAATACTTGAATAATTTTGTCAAGTTATTCTTTTGCCTGATTATGATTGTGGAAGTAGGATGCAAATTTTGCTGAAGAATAAGGTGAGAGATTAACCGCATGAAAACGGCAGATGTTTCAAGGCGGATTGCGGGACTCCCGCGATCTATAAAGCAACTTATCACGCTTGGCGTGGATATTACCTTGCTGTTGCTTGGCGTCTATGTTGCCTATGTTCTGCGTTATGGCTTCCTGTTCGTGCCAAATACCAAGCAAATATTGCTGATGCTGGCGGCGCCGCTGGTCGCTGTGCCGGTTTTTATCCGCTATGGTCTTTATCGTTCTGTTATTCGCTATCTGCCGGAAAAGGCAATCTGGTCTATCTTTCAGGCAACCGCCGTTGCGGCTTTGCTATGGGTTGCTATCGCATTTTTGACTGAAATGACCGGCGGAACCGGCGTTCCGCGTTCTGTTCCGCTGATCTATTGGCTGGTAATTACAATTCTGGTTTCCATTTCCCGTTTCGGCGCCAAATGGATTTTGCGGGATAGTACCGGCCCTGTATCACGGGAGGTGGCATTGATTATCGGTACCGGTGAGGCTGCGCAGCAGCTGGCAGCGGCATTGCGTGTGCATCGCGATACTTACGTGGCCGGTTTTATTGATCGTGATCCGTCATTGCTCGGTATGGATATTGCCGGAACCCGTGTTTATGCACCGGCATCTATCGATGATCTGGTTAAGAATTACGGTGTTTGTCAGGTCGTAATCTCTGATCCGTCGATGGGGGAGACAGAGCGGAAAGCCTATGCCAGTATTTTAGGGCGTCTGAAAATCCGTACCAGTATTCTGCCGCCGATTGCGGATCTGTCGCGGGGAAAATATTTGGTCGGTGCGCTGCGTAATATTGAAATTGATGACTTGCTGGGACGCTCGCCGGTGCCGCCGGATGAGGTAATGTTGCAGTCGATGATTGAGGGACACTCAATCATGGTAACAGGTGCCGGTGGTTCTATCGGCAGCGAATTGTGCCGTACAATTGTCAACTGGAAACCGCGCAAACTGGTTTTGTTTGAGGTCGGGGAATTTGCGCTCTATCAGCTGGAGCGCAAACTGAAATCTGTCGCGAATTGTGAAATTGTTCCGGTGTTGGGGTCTGTAACCCAGCAGGAACTGGTGGAGAATGTTATTCACTCTCACGGGGTTGATACGATTTATCATTGTGCTGCCTATAAGCATGTGCCTTTGGTTGAGGTGAACCCGCTTGAAGGCATTCGTAATAATGTTATGGGCACAAAGGCTGTTGCCGATGCTGCGCTGAAGACCGGCGTAGAGCGTTTTATTTTGATTTCATCCGATAAAGCTGTTCGCCCGACGAATGTTATGGGGGCAACCAAAAGATGGGCAGAATTTGTTATCCGCCATTATGGAGATCTTGCGCAGCAGAAAGGTTCGGCACAGTCATTTTCGAGCGTTCGGTTCGGTAATGTTCTGGGGTCTAACGGTTCGGTTGTGCCGCTGTTTCGTGAGCAGATTGCTGCAGGAGGCCCAGTAACGCTGACCGATGAAAATATGACCCGTTATTTCATGTCGATCCGCGAGGCTGCAGAGCTGATTATTCAGTCCGGTGCGGTTATAAAAAGTGGTGAGACAGCTTTGCTGGAAATGGGAAGTCCGGTGAAAATCAGAGATCTGGCTGAAAATATGATCCTGATGGCCGGATTGTCTGTGCGTGACATGAAAAATCCTGACGGGGATATTACAATTCGGGTAACCGGTATTCGCGAGGGCGAGAAGCTTTACGAGGAGCTGTTTTATGATCCGGATAAAGCATTGCGTACCCGTCACCCTAAAATTCTATGCGCGGAAAAACGCGGTACAAAGGCCGACGAAATACCGCAGCGCCTGCCGCAAATGCAGCAATTCCTTGATGGTAACGATGCGGAAAGCGCTAAAGCGCTGTTGTTCGACTATATCCGCCAGTAATTAAACTCTTTTGCGGAAATAAAGGATCAGTAGCGCTGTCAGCACCAGGGCGATTATCAGGCCGGATAATTGCCCGATAAACGTGCCTGACCACAGCGTGGCTGCAGTAATAGCTCCCAATATAAGATTGAGCAGTGCAAGGCTGCCGGTAACAAAATAAACGGATTTTCCCGAGCGTTTGGCGATCTGATAGGCATGGGAAGAGTGTGCCTGTAATATATTCTCACCTTTGCGGAGACGCAGGATAATCGTGCTACCAGCGTCAAGAATATAATAAAGCGGCAGGATGAGAGCGGGAATAATACCTGCCTGTCTGGCAAAGAGCAGAAATACTGCACCGGTAATCAGACCAAGCGGCAGACTGCCGGAATCGCCGAGAAAGATTGAGGCAGGCGGGCGGTTGAAAACTGCAAATCCTGCGAGAGCACCGCTTATCGCCAGACTAATCGCCGGAATTGCCGGCTCCTGAAGAAATATGGCTGAGAGAACTCCGAGCAGGAATAAGGGAATTCCAATTCCGGTGACAGTCAGCCAATCCAGGCCGTCCATAAAATTGGCGACATTAATACTTCCAAGGATAGCGATGCTTAAAAGCAGCATCTCAAGCCAATAGGGCAGGAGATCGGGCAAAAGCCGGAAATCAGCACCTAAACTGTAAACAGCGAGAATTGCGGCCAGAAGTTGCAAAGGAAGTCTAGCACGTACAGACAATTCTTTTCGGTCGTCCAGATAGCCGGTAACCCAGACTAACGAAGCAGCAATGACAAGGCTGATACTCATCCGTGCCGGTACCATTTCCCATAGGCCAAAAATAATCAGTGCAAATATGAAAACCGGAATGCAGGCCAGTCCGCCGATTTGTCTGGCAGGGACAGAATGGTTGGAGCGCGGATTAAAGCCGGCAGCGAGAAAGTTTGCAGGAAGTCTGTTTTTTAAAATCAGGAGCAGAAGCGTGGAGAAAATAAAGCAGAGAGGAAAAATCCACCAATAAGCTGACAAACTGCTGTCTCCTGAAACGTAAGGTAATCCGGCAAGTGGTCGGATATGATATATAATTTAATCTGAAACAGATTGTCTGAACCTATTATCTGTATCGGCGCACAGTCAAACTTACTCAAGTACTGTTGTCTTTACGCGTTTATGAACTGCTTTTCCAGCATGTTGGAGAGCGGAGAATTTGCGAAGTTGGGAACGTAAAACGCTTTTTTGAAGCTGGACGGGTTTGCTTTGTTTTAAAATGTAAAAATCTGATTTCAATGCATTGCACAATGGATTTCTTGCGGCTATAAGCCGGATCAACCGCCACGGAATCTCTCCGTGATTTGTATTGGGGCGTAGCCAAGCGGTAAGGCAGCGGTTTTTGGTACCGCCATCCCCTGGTTCGAATCCAGGCGCCCCAGCCAATTCCTCACATTATATTTTGTCTGTTTAATTTGTTCTGCCAGTGATTTTTGATCTCGCTATGTGTAGTAAACAGGCCGAGTAAACTCAAATTGTTCTCGCGATATATTTAACTCAACTTGCTTGCTTTGTTTGAATTTAAGAATATTAAGCAGCGCTGAAACAATCTTATTCTTTTATCTTTCATTCAAAATGTCGCTTTTTGCATAAAAAAGTGATAGCGGGATATTTTTACATAATGCTATGGAATATGTGATGCCTGCTAAAACGGCTGCACACTTTATGAATATGTTCGGCTTGCCGAACCGCATACTGACTTTGTCTCCCTAACGGGAAGAAGTCAGAGATACAGTGCATTCCGGGAGTATTTTGTTTATCGACGTGAGGGATTTGATTGTCGATGCTCATTCAATACATGGCAGATATTGAGCCAAATTCACTATTTACAGTAAACGCTATTTCTCTGGCGGCGTTTGCGATTGCATTTTTTTGTATTTGGCTGAAGCAGCGGGACAGAACCTATTGGCTATATTGGGTTGCCGCGAATGCGGTTTTATCCGTCGGTTTCATTATCTTTGTTGTGATTGATCGCTCGCAAATGCTGCAGTTGATTCTCGTCAACGTGGTATTAGCGACGGGGATAGCGCTGCGTTGGCAGGCTATACGCAGCTTTTTCTATCGCAAAAACTATATTGAGATTAATTTCTTAATCATACTGATTGTGCTGCTTCCATATCTGTTCTCTTCCTATCTGACGAACGGGTTTATTTTTGGCTTTGTTAATCTCATATTTTTGGTTGAAATTGTTTTGGTTCTCCGCGAATTGCTGCGCCCAAATGGTGAGACACTGCCGTCCCGTTGGGGGCTGGCTATCGCCTATAGTCTTGTTGCCGCGGCATTTGTTGCCCGTGTGATACAGGGCTGGGTGACAAGCCCGGCAAATATGAAACTACTGCCGAATGACGGGCTTCTGGCGGTCATTTTGCTCGTTATGTCCATTCATATTGTTGCAAGCGGCGCTTTCGCTATATCAATGGCCTATGAACGGGGGATTTCTGAGTTAAAACAAATGGCTCTGCTTGATCCGCTGACGGGTCTGTATAATCGCAGAGCCTTTGAGCTGACCTTAGCAGAGCGCGATCCTGCAGATGGTTCGCTTGCTTTGATTTTGCTGGATATTGATCATTTCAAGCGCATTAACGATCAGTTTGGCCATGCCGCCGGTGATATTGCCTTGCAGCGTTTTGCCAATATCCTGATGACGATTTTCCGGAAGAAGGATTTTATTGCCCGTATAGGCGGGGAGGAATTTGCGGTTCTTCTCCCCGATACGACAATGAATGAAGCCTATGAGTTTGCCGAGCGAGTTCGCAAGACTGCCGAAAATGATGCATTTGAGCATAGTGACGGCATTGTGCGTCTGACAATCAGTGCGGGGGTCTGTCAGGCAGCAGCAGACGTAACCTCTTTTTCCGATATGACCCAAAAAGCAGATATCAGCCTGTATATAGCTAAAAATAATGGTCGTAACCGGGTTGAAATATTTGCTACATGATTCATCGGTAATGCTTTGTAATTCTTTGCTCAATTCGGCCGTTACATAAACACGCGGAGGGGACTGTGGTTAAGTGCAGGGTGTCAAAGAGGTTGGGTTTTCCGGTGATGCCTGCGCTTATGGCGCGTTGTTTTACGCTTCGCCAGACATTGCTTCTCTTGGTTGCCTTATTTGTAACGGGTGCAATCTCTCCCGCTCTTGCCGCCACATGTTCTGATAATTCCCTGATCGCTGCCGATATCATTTTAAAGCGTCAGCTGACTGCCTTGAAAAATATGGAGCGCGGCCGGAAATGTACGGCTGAAAACTCTCAGGGCGGTTTTTTTAACGCTTGTCGTGATTTGGCTCAGCGACGTGGTGACATACAAATACAGTTGCAGAAAAGTGCCGCAGCCTTGGCAAAATGCAGCGGAACATCTCTCACTGCTGCATCATCAAAACCAAGCGGGCCGAGCAACAAAAGCCAGCTTACCAAAAATACCAATTTGTTTGGCGGTCAGTATTCGGGAACACCTTTACTGTTTTGTGTGCGTCTGTCCGATGGATATTATTTTCCGGCACCGCATTCGCAATATGCCCGAAGCGACAAGATAAAAGAGACATTGGCGCAGTGCCGTTTCATCTGCGAGACACCTGACGTCAATCTGTATGTTTTGAGCGATCCTGCTGCCGAGACTGCAGATATGGTATCCGTTGATAAACGTGAATCTTACGTCAATCTGGGTTCTGCTTATGCCTATCAGGCATCAGAGAATTTTCAGAAATGTAACTGGGCAAAGTATTTTTCCTATATTGAACACGTGCGGGCAGGTTCCGCAAAACCGAAGAAAAAAACCATTGTGCCTGTTAAGCCGGTAATCGCGCCGGTTTCTGTTCCGGTAGTTGAAAAAGATATGTCTGACCGTGCTGTACGGATTGTCGGACCTGCCTTCTTGCAGGACGGTAATGATATGCTGGTCAATCTGGGCAGCCGGCGCGAGCGGCCGGAAGCAGGGATGGAAGTTCTGCACAGCACAGAGTGATCTGATCGCATGGCGAAACTGGCCGAATGCGATATTTTTTACCGTGAAAACGACAAGAAGTATCGTCGTTTTGATGCCTGTTTGCGGAAATGTTTATTATGACAAAATGCGCTGTTTTTTGCCGCTTACGGACATGCGCATGAGCCAAAGCACAGGCACAGTTTTGAGGTTATCCTGATGGGGGCGGCTTTTGATCCGTCATTCACCCCTGATTTTTATGCAAGATCGTGAATGCAATGCGGGTGTGGAAAACACATCTGCAGCCACAGACTTTAGTGTACCCGTCGTTAAATGGTCTCATTCAACGACCGCGATAATATGACCAATCGAGAATTTGGAAGCTGACCTGACAGATGTGCCTTTCTGTGAGGTTGTGCGGAGCACTGTCTGAAGAATGGTCTCATTTTGAGATCATGTTTATGCGACCAATGAGGCCACGGGAATGACTGCAGCGGGAGGGGGCAAGCGCAGCGTGTTCCGGTGTGTTTTCAAAGTTTCGCATTGATATCTGTGGCTATTTCATCATTATGTGCGGGAACTTTTTATAAAAACTCAAACAAAATCCATGGGATGGGGGCTTTGATATGCGCAAGACTTACCTGAAAACTCTGGGTGCGCTGGCTGCGACTCTGATGGCCGGTTCTGCACTGGCAGAGACGCTGACGGTTTATACTGTTTATGAAGAAGATGAGGCCGCAGCTTTCCTCGCCGAGGCGAAAAAAGCTTTACCTGATCTGGATATTAATATGCTGCGCCTGTCCAATGGCGATCTTGTTGCCCGTATCATTGCCGAACAGGCAAATCCGCAACATGACGTGCTGTGGGGCGTTGCAGTTACCTCGCTGTTCAATCCTGAAATTATTAAAACGCTGGAGCCTTATAAGCCTGCGAATATCGACACCGTGCCTGCGCAGTTCCGTGACAAAGAAGACCGCTGGTTTGCCGTTACCGGTTATATGGCCGCTTTCTGCGTAAACAATGAGCGCCTGAAATCCAAAGGCCTGACAATGCCGAAGTCATGGGCCGATCTGACCGACCCTGCCTTTAAAGGTGAAGTGGTGATGCCGAACCCTGCATCATCCGGCACCGGCTATATTCAGATTGACTCGCTGATCCAGCAGATGGGCGAAGAAAAGGGCTGGGCTTTCCTCGACAGTCTCGACAAGAACGTAGCGCAATATATCAAATCCGGTTCCAAGCCGTGTAACGTCGCTTCAATGGGCGAATATACTGTTGGTGCCTCTTTTGAACTGCGCGCCATCAAGAATATTGCCGAAGGCTATCCGATCACCATGGTGATCCCGTCAGAAGGCGCGGGTAATGAACTGGAAGCCAATGCGCTGGTCTCAACATCCAAGAACAAAGACGCAGCCAAGCGTTTTCTCGACTGGACTGTGAGCAAGCAGGCTGCCGACGAATATTACAAGTGGAAAGCCATCGTAACGATTCCGGGCGGCGCAATGCCGGACAAGTTCAAAGAAGCCGGTCTTCCTGAAGATGTGTCCAAGGTTATGTATGCGGTTGATTTCAAAGCCGCAGCCGATGATCGCACAAAGATCATTGAAACATGGCAGAAGAAATACGAGCGCTAATTGTTAAACAGACCGGACAGCCTTGCAGCTGTCCGGTCTTGCTCTTTCGGCTTTCAAAGCGTTGAGCAAGCTGTTTTCTGCGCTGTAAAAAACATACGAAAAACAGAGATTTAAAGCTGCGGCTTGAATCAGTCTGATAGGAATTTGCATGAAATTTCATGCAACGGGGAATACGCAGGGATTTTCAGCTGCGTCCATAAAAACAAAATACCAAAGGAAATATACCAATGGATTTGAACATTCAGAATGTCATTAAAAGCTATGGCGCAGTGAAAGCCCTTGATAATGTTTCTCTGAATATTCCGCATGGTTCTCTGGTATGTTTTCTCGGGCCTTCCGGTTGCGGCAAGACAACCTTGCTGCGTGCCGTTGCGGGGCTGGAAGATATTGATTCCGGCAGGATTATGCTGGGCGATAGCGATCTGTCGCACACGCCTGCACGGTCGCGTAATTTCGGCGTGGTGTTTCAGTCTTATTCGCTGTTTCCGCATATGACGGCAGCGCGCAATATCGCCTATGGTTTGGAATGCCGGAGCTGGACAAAAGCGCAGATTGCAGCGCGGGTGCGTGAAATGCTGGATCTGGTGCATCTGGCTAATCAGGCCGAAAAACTACCCGCGCAAATGTCCGGCGGTCAGCAGCAGCGTATTGCTATTGCCCGTGCATTGGCGCCCAATCCGTCACTGCTGCTGCTCGATGAGCCGCTTTCCGCGCTGGATGCTAAAGTGCGCGAGGAATTGCGCAATGAAATCCGCGCACTGCAAAAGCGGGTTGGCATTACCACCATTATGGTCACACATGATCAGGAAGAAGCATTGGCGATGGCCGATGTGATTGTGGTGATGAAGGACGGACATATTGAACAAACCGGCACGCCGCAGACGCTTTATCAGCAGCCATTAACCAGCTTTGTTGCGGATTTTATCGGCCGCATGAATATTCTGCCGCTGGATAAGACTGCCGGTAATAGTCTGCATTTTGCCGATAAAGTGCTGAAACTGGATGCCGCAGAGGTTTCCGGTTCCGCACCGGTCAGTAAAGTCGGTATCCGGCCTGAGGCTGTCAGCCTGCTGCCTGCAACGCAAACTATGCCGGATGATAATCACTTTCCGGCAACCATCCGCAGTCAGATTTATCTGGGGCATATATCGCGGCTGGAAGTGGTGCCGGATAAACGGCCGGACGTTAAAATCAGTGTAGAAATGCACGGCACCGCCAACAGAGCAGGGTATTTGCCGCAAACAGGTGATGCAGTAACGCTGCACCTGCCGGCAGATGCTTTACGGGTGCTGTCATGAGCAGCGCGGAGGTTTCTGTAACAACAACGACCGGTGCCGGTTTAAAGCGTGGTCTGTTTAGCGACAATTTCATTTCATGGGCGATGACAATCGGGATTACAGCTCTGATCCTGATTTTCCTTGTCATGCCGCTTTGGGCCATTCTGGTGCTGGGTTTCAGCACGCCTGAAGGTTTTGGCCTCGGCAATTTTACCCGCACTTTTACAACCGCGCGTTTCTGGACGCTGGTGCTGAACAGTCTGGGTATGGCGCTGACCTGTACCATTATTGTGACCGGCATGGCCTATGCCTATGCCTATACGCTGCAACGTGCCCATGTGCCGTTTAAATCCCTGTTGCGGATGGCGGCGCTTATTCCGCTCTTTGCGCCGTCACTGGTACAGGCGCAGGGGCTGGTGCTGCTGCTCGGTCGTAACGGTATTCTCAACCGCTGGATGGGCATGGATATTGATATCTATGGTTTCTGGGGTGTGGTGATTGCTAATGCGCTCTATGCTTTTCCCTATGCTTTCCTGATCCTCTCGGCAGCGCTGGCTGTCAGCGATGCACGGCTGCATGAAAGTGCGGAAGTGCTGGGGGCAGGGCCATGGCGCATTTTCCGTACGCAGACTTTGCCTGCCACCCGCTATGGTCTGGCGGCTGCCTGTTTCGTTGTGTTCAATCTGGTGATGACTGACTTTGGTAATCCGATGGTGATCGGCGGTGATTTCAACGTGCTGGCTACGGAAGTCTATAATCAGGTGATCGGGCAGGCGCAGTTTGGTCTTGGCGCGGTAATCGGTATTGTGCTGCTGATGCCTGCCATTGCCGCCAAGATTGTTGAAAAACGCCTGACCAAACAGCAACAGGCGCTGCTCACCTCACAGGCACGGCCAATGGTTGTGCGTCCGTCTGGTAAACGTGATCTGCTGCTCGGGCTTTATGCCTATTTCACAATGGCACTGATCCTGAGTGTCATTCTGATTGTGGTACTGGCAAGCTTCGTCAAGCTCTGGCCATATAATATGAGCTTTACGCTTCAGCATTATCAGTTTGATGTGCAGAACGGCACAGCGCCTTTGTGGAACAGTGTGAAGATCAGTCTGGCGACGGCTGTGCTGGGTGTGGCAATTGCCGGTATGACTGCAATTGCGGTGCAGAAGTTCAAGAATCCGCTCACCGGCCCGCTGGCATTCCTGGCTATTCTGCCGTCAGCCGTTCCGGGTATGGTGCTGGGGCTTGGCTATGTATTGGCCTTTAACAATCCGTCTAACCCGCTGCATTTCCTCTATGGCAGCTTTGCGCTGATCATCATTCTTAGTGTCTATTATAACCATGCCCACGCATTCCTGATCTCTTCAACCAGTCTGAAACAGATCAGTGGCTCTTTTGATGAAGCATCAACCATGCTCGGCGGCAGCGTGCTGACAACACTGCGTAAAGTGACATTGCCGCTGTTGTGGCCGACATTGCTGGGTGTGGGTGTTCTGTTCTTCATGCGCACCATGGTATCGCTGTCTGCGGTGATCTTTCTCACCACACCGGCAACGCAGGTCGCTTCGATCTCTGTGCTGCAATTGTCTGATCGCGGGGCGGTCAATCAGGCGGCGGCTTTCTCGGTCTGTATTATGCTGATTGTGATTGCAGCTTTGCTGATTGTGCGCGGAATTCTTTGGGCATTCGGTGCCAAGCATGTGACACTGATCCGCTAAAACTGATATGTAAAACAAAAAGCCCGCCTCATCACTGAGGCGGGCTTTTTATTGGAAAGAGATAAATATCAGGCTGCTTTTTCCAGTGTGATACGTTGTGCAAGCCGCACCATACCGGCACAGGCTGCATCAATCTGGTCATCCGCCACGCTGAGGCTCAGACGCAAAAAGCCGACCAGATTGCTGCCGAAGGAATCGCCGGGCATAGTCGCAATCTTTTCTTCTTCCAGCAGACGCATCGCAAATTCCGCACCGGTCATGCCAGTGGCGCGGATATCTGCCAGAATGAACATGCCTGCCTGCGGGATCTTGCAGGAAATTCCGGCATGACCATCAAGGCGCTCGGAAATCATCTGCGCACGGCGGTAGAAATTTTCAAGCATCTGCTTGGCGGCCGTTGCCGGACGGTTCAGCGCATAGGCAGTCATATCGGCGATGAAAGGCTGCACGCCGAACAGCAGATATTCGGACAAAGGCAACAGCCGGTCGGTAAATTCTTCCGGCCCGATGCACCAGCCGCTGCGGAAACCCGGAGCAGAATGGGATTTGGAGATTGAGGCAACCACAACGGTGCGCTCGGCCAGTTCCGGTAGATCAAGCGGGGAGGCAAATTCACCCTCAAAAACCAGCAATTCATAAACCTCATCGGAGATGATCCAGAGATTATGTTTGCGGCAGACTTCGCCAATGGCTGCGATTTCTTCGCGGCTCAGCATGGCACCGGTCGGGTTGTGCGGTGAGTTGAGGAGCAGTACACGCGAACGTGGCGTAATCGCTTTTTCCAGATCGTCAGCCTGCAGGCGGAAACCGTTGGTTTCACTGACCGGCACATAGACCGGTGTGGCACCGGTTGCTTTAATCACGCCTTCATAAGTCGCATAGCACGGGTTGGTGGTGATGACTTCGTCACCTTCTTCGGCCAGACCAAGCATGGCAATTGCCAGTGCGCTTTGTGTGCCCGGGAAGCAGAGAATCTGCTGCTGGCTGATCTTGCGGCCGGTGCGCTTCGAATATTTGTCAGACAGAGCTGCAAGAATCGACGGCTCACCGCGACCGCTGGTATAGCGGGTGCGGCCTGCGCGCATGGAGCGGGCAGCCTCATCAATCATATCTGCGGGTGTCGGGATATCCGGCTCGCCGATAGTCAGCTCGATAATATCTTCGCCAGCGGCTTTCATCTCGCGGGCGCGCATATGGACAGCCCATTTGTGTGAGCCTTTGCTGCTCAAACGCTCGGTAATACGCGCATAATGCATCTTGAGCGCTCCTCCGTATTTTTATTCATGCTTGCTGCATTTTTTAATAATTCATGCGTTGTATCGCATGAACCGAAGTTAAGACCAGTGTTGTTTCTGCATGACATCAGAAAAGCGCATAAATTATGGTGGGAATTATTGTTCAACATCATGATCTATTGAAATCTTCAGGCTTGTCATGCGCGGGCAGAGTTTATAACCATCACGGGTAGTTTTGTAATCTGTCCGGTGAAGCTTCTATGACCAATACCAATTTAACGCTTTTTATCTGTGATCTGCTGAGTGCTGCGGGTTCATTCACACTGCTGATCGGTTTGCTGGTCGTATTGTTTTCCACATCTCTGCATGGTGATGCGGGACAAAGCGATGACAAGGGCTTGGTTGTTAAAGCATCCAAACATTTCAGAACCGGCTTGATTCTGGCAATTCTGGGTGCTCTGCTTCTGACTATGTCGGCATCATTCGAGCTAATAATTTACTAATAAGTAAAATGACAGCCGGAGGGGATGTGATCCGGCAGTTTATAATGCGCTTATCCGGAGGGGAGCTTGCCAATGGCAACGGATATTCTTGTCAGTCAGGCTGATGTTTTTTCGCATATGCGCATTATCAATGGCATGGGCATAAGCTTGTGCCTATCGCGCTTGCTGGTCTTCGCGTCCAAATTTATTCAGCACCCTTCGAAGAACAAGATATCCTATATCCACATCGGCTGGATACTGGTTGTATTTTTATGGATTATTCAATTCTGGTGGGATTATCTCATCGAGAGCAACAGCAAAACCTATGATATTGTTACTTATATCTTAGAGCTGTTTTATGTCTTTGGTCTGTTTTTCATCTGCGTTACCCTGACGCCGGATGACATTAAAGAATACGGGGATTACGAGACCTATTTCTTTTCGAGAAAGAAATGGCTTTTTGCCCTTTTTATTTTCATCAACAGTATGCAGTCTTTCGAGCAGATCAGAACATCCTTCATTAAAAACGACACCGATAATATGGTCGCTCTGCCGGTTGTCATGGTGCTGGAAACCATCGTTATTCTGATTGCGATGAATATTAAGCGCAGGCGATTTCAATATGTGATGATTGGCCTGTTATTTTCCACGATCATTCTGGATTTCATTTTCCTGCCGTAAGGTAGGCCTGCTTAAGTTTGCACAGGGCAGGCAGTGGCAGATTTATGCAACTCGCCGGTTTCGGTGTGTTTCATAAATCTGATTCATTCCTGTTAATTTGGTGTCATATCCACCCTCTATTGCGGAACCAGTTTTTCAACAAACGGGATCTGCAATGTTCAGAAAACTTTCTATCGCCGCTTTGACACTCACCGTCTCTGCAACATCGTCAATGGCTGCAACCAATATCAGCTGGTGGCACGGCATGGGTGGTGCGAATGCTGACGTGATCAATGAGATCTCCAAGCGCTTCAATGAATCCCAGCAGTCCTGCGCGCTGACACCGGTTTCCAAAGGCTCTTATGAAGAAGCGCTGGCCTCCGGTATTGCTGCATTCCGCTCCGGCGAACAGCCGAATATTCTTCAGGTTTTTGATGCCGGTGCAGCCACCATCATCAATGCAAAAGGCGCAACTGTTCCTGCTGAAGACCTGATCAACAATGCCGGTTACAAATTCGACCGTGAAGCCTTTATCGAAGGCGTGCGCTATTTCTATGCGGCACCGGATGGCAAATTTGTTGGTATGCCATTCAATTCCTCCGCGCCGATCATGTATATCAATACTGAAGCGCTGAAAAAGGCTGGCGTTGAAGCGCCGAAGACCTGGGAAGAGTTTGAAGCCATTGCACCGAAACTTAAAGAAGCCGGTTATATCCCGCTCACTGCTTCGCAGCTGACATGGCAGTTCACCGAGAACTTCTTCTCCCGTCAGAACATCCAGTTCGCCACCAATAATAACGGTTATGACAGCGTTCAGGACACCAAGCTGAATGTGACTGATCCGAACCTCATCATGATGTTCGAAAAGCTGAAAGACTGGGCTGATAAAGGCTATTTCGGCTTCTACGGCGCGGGCTGGGCAGACAATCAGAAGCCGTTTGATGAAGGTAAAGTTGCCTTCTGGATCGGTTCTTCCGGTTCATTCGGTGGTCTGCAGAAAACCGCGAAAATGGAATTCTCCGCTGATTTCCTGCCTTACTGGAAAGCCGTTGACGGTGCAGGCACCAACAGCTTTATCGGTGGTGCGGCTCTGTTCGCCATGGCTGGTAAGCCGGACGCAGAAAACAAATGCGTGGCTGACTTCTTCCAGTTTCTGACTTCACCGGAAGTGCAGAAATATTACCATCAGGCAACCGGCTATGTAGCCATTACCAAAGCCGCTTATGAACTGGCAAAATTTGAAGGCTATTACGAAAAGACACCGGTTGCTGAAGTCGGCATCAAGCAGCTGATGCTGCAATCCGGTGACTGGTCGAAAGGCTACCGTCTCGGTTTCTATCCGCAAATCCGTACCATCATGGAACGCGAATATAACCGTATTTTCGCTGGCGAAACCTCTGTCAAGCAGGCTTTCGAGACCATCGAAAAAGAAGGCAATGATTTGCTTACCCGTTTCGCCAAAACCGCGAATTAAAAACTGAGAGACGTCTCTCAATGTGATGAACGGGGTCGGAGCAAATCATGCCTGACCCCGTTTTTAATAGATCTTTCTCAAAAGACGGGGATTTGCCGCGTGGCATATATCCAGACTTCTCAACCTTCAAAGCTCGCTGCGTTCTTCTCGCGCTTGCCGCTGATAGGTGGCACAAAACCGACAGAAGCAGCCAAGCGCGTGCAGTTTAATTCACGCCTGCTGCCTTATCTTCTGCTGGCACCGCAGCTGGCTGTTGTTTTGATTTTCTTCTACTGGCCGTCTGTTCAGGCCATTCAGTCATCCTTCTATATTGAAGACCCGTTCGGTTTCGGTGCGACTTTTGTCGGATTGGAAAACTATACGGATGTGCTGGTCAGTCCTGAATATCGCGGCATTGCCGGTTTTACGGCGATCTTTACGATTATTGTTACAGCCCTGTCGCTGGGCATTGGCATGTTGCTGGCGGTAAAAGCCGATGCAGTGATCCGTGGCAATGCTGCTTATAAAACAGTGCTGATCTCGGTCTATGCCATTGCGCCGCCGGTTGCCGGTCTCATCGGGATGATGATCTTCGACCAGCATATCGGCCCCTTTGTGAAAATGGCTGCATGGTTTGGCTGGGATATGAAAGTCGGGCTGAACTATTTCGACACTGCGTTTGCGATGATCGTCGTCTCGGTCTGGAAGCAGATCCCTTATAATTTCATTTTTATCCTGTCCGGCTTGCAGGCGGTTCCGGCTTCGGTGCGTGAGGCTGCTGTTATGGATTGCCGTTCCGGTGCCCGTCGTTTCCGCACAGTCATTTTGCCTTTGCTGGCACCGACCGTGTTCTTCCTGCTGATTATCAATATCACTTATTCGCTGTTCGACACTTTCGGTGTGATCGACGTAATGGTGAAGGATAAGGCCGCCAATAATCCGATTACGCTGGTCTATAAAGTGTTCATGGATGGCTTCCGCGGCAATGATATCGGCAGTTCTTCCGCACAATCCGTCATCCTGATGGTGGTGGTGTTTACATTGACCATCGTGCAGTTCCGCTTCGTCGAGCGGCGCATTCATTACAATTAAGCAGGGGACGAGATGCATAAAGTTAAGATTACCGATCATCTGATCCTGCTTGCCGGAGCGCTGTTTCTGATCTTGCCGGTGGTGGTGGCTTTCACCACTTCCAGCCATACGGCGGCGGATATTCACTCCAACGGTCTGTCTCTGAGCTGGGGTGATAATTTCACGGAAACCTATAGCAATGTGCTGACCCGTGAGGGCGGTTTCACCGGACAGATCACCGGATCGCGGATGTTGCTGAACTCGCTGATCCTCGGCCTCGGTTTTGCAATCGGTAAGATTGTGCTGTCGATGCTCGCGGCTTATGCGATTGTCTATTTCCGCTTTCGCTTTGCCACGCTGGCATTCTGGCTGATTTTCACCACGCTGCTGCTCCCGCTGGAAGTGCGTATCGTGCCTTCCTATCAGGTGGTGTCGTCCTTCGGTATGCTCAACAGCTATTCAGGGCTGATTGTGCCGCTGCTGGCTTCGGCCACGGGGACATTCTATTTCCGGCAGTTCTTCAAATCGGTGCCGGATGAATTGTTGGAAGCCTCCCGCATTGACGGGGCAGGGCCGGTGAAATTCTTCATCGATATTCTGCTGCCGCTGTCGCGCACCATGATCGCCGCGATGTTCATCATCATGTTTGTCTATGGCTGGAACCAATATCTCTGGCCGATGCTGGTGACGACCGATGAGAGTTTCTTCACGCTGATGCGCGGTATCAAGCAGATTTTGCAGGTGTGGGTCGGGGCGCAAATTCCGGATTATAACGAGGCTTTTGCACTTGCCGTGCTGGCCATGGTGCCGCCGGTGCTGGTGGTTGTGGTGTTCCAGCGCTGGTTCATCAAAGGCCTGACCGAGAGCGACAAGTAAGAGATTTTAGGAGCCTTCAATGGCACAGGTTAAAATTGAAAATGTATCGAAAATCTATGCGGGCGGCACCAAAGCTGTCAGTGCGGTGAATATCGATATTAAAGACGGTGAATTTATTGTTCTGGTCGGCCCTTCCGGCTGCGGAAAATCCACGCTGCTGCGTATGGTGGCAGGACTGGAAACCATCTCGGAAGGGGAGGTGGCAATCGGCAACCGTACCGTGAATGAGGTGGAACCGGCAGATCGTGACATTGCCATGGTGTTCCAGAATTATGCGCTTTATCCGCATATGAGCGTCTATGATAATATGGCCTATGGTTTGCGGAACCGCAAAACGCCGAAGGCCGAGATTGAAGCGCGTGTGGCCGAGGCTGCGCGGATGCTGGAACTGGAACCTTATCTGCAACGCAAGCCGCGTGCGCTTTCCGGTGGTCAGCGCCAGCGCGTGGCAATGGGGCGTGCAATTGTACGCAAGCCTGCGGTGTTTCTGTTTGACGAGCCGCTGTCCAATCTCGACGCCAAATTACGTGTTTCCATGCGCGGAGAAATCCGCCAATTGCAGCGTCGTCTTGGTACGACCTCGATCTATGTGACCCATGATCAGCTGGAAGCGATGACACTGGCGGATCGTCTGGTGGTGTTGAATGGCGGCGAGATTGAGCAGATCGGTGCGCCGCTGGAGATTTATCACAAGCCTGCATCGACCTTTGTTGCGAGCTTTATCGGTTCTCCGGCGATGAATCTTGCTGACGGTACTGTGCATCAGGCGCAACTGATGCTGGGCGAGGATATTCTGAAACTCGGCACAGAGCCATCTGTGCAGGGCGAGGTGACAATCGGGATTCGTGCGGAAGATTTGCATATCGCTGAAGCGCATGAGCAGGGCTTGCAGTTCCGCACAGATTATGTGGAAGAGTTGGGCGCACAACGCATCGTGCATGGTTATGCGGGCAATCAGAAACTGGTCGCCGCACTGCCGCCGCAGGCTGAAATCCGCGATCAGATGCGGCTGGCGGTATCCCCTGAAAAACTGCACTTCTTTGATAAACAGAGCGGCAAGCGCATTGAATTGTCGCAAACTGCCGCAACTGCTGTAAAAACAACCCAAACTGTTTCTGCCTGAAATCTGAGAAATGACATGACTGAAGTAATGACTGTTGAAACCATGATCCGCACACAAGTTGCTGCTCTGGATGTGCCATCCCATGAGGAGCGCCAGAGCATCACCCAGCTGGATAAAACCATGGCTGCCCATGATGCCAAGCTGGTTTCTATGGAGTGTATGACCCGTGTGGAAACGGGTGGTCAGGCTGCTTCAACTGCACCGCTGGCGTTTCCGTTCAATGTCACTGCATGGAATCTGGAGCGTTGTCTGTTCCCTGAGGAGAGTGCTGCGAAAATGCTGGCAGAAAAACCTGCCGTGGCTCTGCTGACCGAGATGGACAATGGCATGGCGCGCACCGCGCAGAAGAACATGACAGCGGAAGTCGCCCGCTATATGGATATGGAATATGCCTATGGTGTGGAGTTTATCGAGCTTGGGCTTGGTTCGGAAATCGAGCATTCCTTTTGCCAAGATGATTTCAACGAAAAAGGTTTCCACGGCAATGCACTGATGTCGTCTGTGCCTATGCAGCGGATTTTTGTGCAGCGTCTGGCCGGTGAGCGTCTGTGGTTTTTCAATGGCGGTGATCAGCCACGTCTGGGGGAGCGCAATGCAATCGGCGCGGTGATTGAAACCGTTGACGGGCCGTTTTTGGCGGTGTCTGTGCATCTGGAAAGTGCATCTCCGGCAGCTTATCGTGAAAAACAGGTGGCACAGTTGATTGATGCGCTGGAAGCAGAATTTGGCACTATGCCGATGCTGATCGGCGGCGATCTCAATACCGGTAATCATGCGGAAGGTGACTTTGAGGCGGAAGGTCTGTTCCGTGTTGCTGCCGAGCGCGGCTTTACCCGCCACAGCGGTGCGCTGGATCAGATGACAACCCGCCCGAGCCTGATCACCCGCTGGCCTGACCGTGCCATGAAACTGGACTGGTTCCTGAGCCGCGGTCTGAATATTACTGAGAGCCGCATCATCTCTTCACTGGATGATAATCAGCGTCCGCTTTCTGATCATGATCTGATTGTTTGCCGTGTTGATGGTTTCAGCGCTGCATAAATCGTGTCGATATACCGGAGGGAAGTCTGTCTTCCTTCCGGTTTTGTAAAGAGCCTGATTGTCTCTCTTATGGGACGTTGTGGTTCCAAATAACTGTCTTTTGGAGTTTTCGTCTTACGGGTAGGTTCATTTTCATCAACTTGAAACCATGGAGTTTTGAAAATGTCCAAGCCTTATAACCGCCTCGATAAAGATAATGCAGCCGTTCTTCTCGTAGACCATCAGACAGGTTTGCTGTCTCTGGTTCGTGATATTGATCCTGATAAATTCAAGAACAATGTGCTGGCACTTGCCGATCTGGCAAAATATTTCAACCTGCCAACCATTCTCACCACATCTTTCGAAGATGGCCCGAACGGTCCGCTCGTACCTGAGCTGAAAGAGCTTTTCCCAGATGCGCCTTATATTGCTCGTCCTGGTCAGATCAACGCCTGGGATAACGAAGATTTCGTGAAAGCCGTTAAGGCAACCGGCAAGAAGCAGCTGATTATCGCTGGTGTTGTGACCGAAGTTTGTGTGGCTTTCCCTGCGCTGTCGGCTCTGGCTGAAGATTTCGAAGTGTTCGTGGTGACCGATGCGTCCGGTACATTCAACGAAATCACCCGTCATTCCGCATGGGATCGTATGAGTGCTAACGGTGCACAGCTGATGACATGGTTCGGTCTTGCCTGTGAGCTGCACCGCGACTGGCGTAACGATGTGGAAGGTCTGGGTACTCTGTTCGCAAACCACATTCCGGATTACCGCAACCTGATTAACAGCTACAACACTGTTAAAGCATCAAAATAATTGGGTCATTGAGTCACTTAAGCATAAGGCCGCGTAATCAATTACGCGGCCTTATCTTTTTTGAGCATGCAGTTTCATTTCCCGCCGTCGTTTTGCGGAGGAGGGAATGCCGAGTTCTTCGCGATATTTGGCAACTGTCCGGCGTGCGATCACAATGCCATCCGCATCAAGCTTTTGCACAATGGCCTCATCAGACAGAATGCTGTCGATGTTTTCCTGCGCAATCAGCGTGCGGATTTTGATGCGCACAGCTTCCGAGGCAATGTCATCGCCGGTTTTGCCCCTGATCGCCGAGTTGAAAAAATAGCGATATTCAAACAGCCCTTGCGGGGTCAGCATATATTTCTGATTGGCAACGCGGCTAATGGTGCTTTCATGCATCTCAATCGCATCGGCCACCATTTGCATTGTCAGCGGTTTGAGCGCCACAGCCCCGCTTTCCAGAAAACCTTGCTGATGAGTGATGATCTGCTCACCGACATTGAGCACGGTCTGCGCACGCTGATCGAGAATGCGTGTGAGCCAGCTGGCCTTTTGTTTGCAGGCACGCAGAAACTGCTTCTCTTCCTTGGAAAGGCTGTTGTCCCTGAGCTTGCGGCTATAATCCTCATTCATCAGCACACGGGGCAGCGCCTGCGGATTGAGAGTGATGTTCCATTCGCCATTCGGTGTTTTGGCAACCAGCAAATCAGGAATGATGGTTAGCGCAGGCGTGCTGTCGAAGATCAGACCGGGTTTGGGGTTTAAGCCACGGAGTTCGCCCAGTAGTTCTGCCAGTTCTTCATCATCCGCATCGCAGAGCTTTTTAAGCGCACTGAAATCACGCTTCGCTACCAGATCAAGATGCTTAAGCAGAATGGCCATCTCCGCAGTCAGGCGATCATCAGCAATAAGCTGCAGACGCAGACATTCCGCCAGATTGCGGGCGAAAAGCCCAGCCGGTTCAAATGTCTGACATTGGTGCAGGACACGCATAACCTGTTCCGGTGTCACATTCAGGCGTTTGGCGGTCTGTCCCAAATCCGCATGGAGATAACCGGATTCGTCCAAAGTCTCGGCAAGTAGCTCGGCAATATGCCGCTCGGTTTTATCCCTGATGCTGAGATTGATCTGCTCGGCCACATGATCTTGCAGGGAATGCTGCACAGTGCCGAAATCTTCAACGGAATATTCTGAAGAGCCGGAGGAGGGCAGCGCACCGGATGGCGCTCTTTGCAAAAGCGGATTGGCTTCTATCTCACTTTGTACAAAGTCTTCCAACTCAGCACGGCTCATTTGCAGCACTTTGAGCGATTGCTGCATTTGCGGTGTCATGGTCAGTGATTGGGTCTGCCGCAAAACGGGCTTGGAAGAGAGAGCCATTGATCTGTTTATAGCATCACTTTCAGTGCTATTGATACGTCATGAAATTGTTGTAAGCACGGAATCAAAGTTTTCTTCTGTGCATGAGGATTGATGATGCGCCACTATATTGGAATTGATGTCGGAACCGGCAGCGCCAGAGCAGGGATTTTTGACAGCAAAGGCCGGTTACTGGGCACTGCAGCCTGTGCCATTGAAACCTTTCGCCCGCAGGCGGATTTTGCCCAGCAGAGTTCCGCGCATATCTGGGCGTCAATCTGCAAGGCTGTGAAAAATGCTATGGCCGAAGCCGCGATCGCCGCAGACAGTGTTGCCGGTATCGGCTTTGATGCCACCTGCTCGCTGGTTATCGCAGATGCGGAAGGCAAGCCGGTCACTGTCAGCCCTAAGGGCGAGCCGGATCAGGATGTGATCCTGTGGATGGATCACCGCGCGATTAATGATGCCGAAGAGATCACCGAAATTGGTGGCAAAGTGCTGAATCATGTCGGCGGTCGTATGTCGCCGGAAATGGAACTGCCGAAAATCCGCTGGTTCAAGCGTGAACTGCCGCAAAGCTGGACGCAGACAGCCGCTTTCTGGGATTTGCCGGACTGGCTGGTGCATCGCGCGACCGGTACCGATATGCGCTCGCTTTGCTCACCGGTTTGCAAATGGACTTATCTCGGCGATCGCGGCAAAGCCGGAGAGGGCTGGGACAGCGCATTTCTTGAGAATGTCGGCCTTGAAGAACTGGGTGACGACAATTTTGCAGCCATCGGCAATCGCTTCGGTGCGGCCGGTGAGCTTGCCGGACAATTGTCGGAACAGGCCGCAACTGAGCTTGGTCTTAAAGCCGGTGTCGCCGTTTCCACCGGTCTGATTGATGCCTATTCCGGTGCGCTTGGCACGCTGGCTGTTGCAGATAGTGCCGGTGTAAGTGCAACTGAGCAGCGTCTGGCGCTGATCGCCGGTACCTCCACCTGCCATATCGCTCTGAGCAAAGAGCCGGTTTTTGTTTCCGGTGTCTGGGGGCCATATTATTCTGCGCTGTTGCCTGATCTCTGGGCAAATGAAGGCGGGCAGTCGGCAGCAGGTGCTTTGATTGATGCGGTAATCGCGCGCCATGCGGTGTCGGTTAAACTAGCGGCAGAAAATCCGGGTAAGCGCATTGCCGATCTGCTGGATGCGCATCTGGCCAAAATGGCTGAAGAAACGGCTACTCTGACCCGTCACCGGCATGTACAGCCGGATTTCCACGGCAACCGCTCACCGCTGGCAGAAAGCTGGCGCAAAGGCGCGATTGTCGGTCTGACACTGGATCACGAACTGGACGATCTGGCACTGGACTATCTGGCGACAATTCAGGCGCTGGCCTATGGTACAAGGCATATTCTTGAAGAAATGCGCCATGAAGGCATGGAGATTGACACGCTGGTGGTCTCCGGTGGTCTGGCGCGCAATCAGCTTTATTTGCGGGAACATGCAGACGCTACCGGTTGCCGTGTGCTGGTGCCGGAACAGGCCGAGCCGGTGCTGCTGGGCTCAGCCATGCTTGGTGCTGTTGCCAGCGGTGATTTCGCCGATTTGCCGGCAGCAATGGCGGCGATGAGCGGCAAGGGTGAAGTGCTGGAGCCACGTACCGGTGCAATCGCTGGCTATCATGATGCGAAATATCTGGTTTATCGTCGTATGCAGATGGATTATGCCGATTATGCAGAACTGATGGATGAAAATCCGGTTGCTGATGATGAGCAAGATGACTCGGAATTCATAGCTTGACCTTACTATAGTGGGAACCTTTATCCTGCCTGTTAATTGACAGGCAGGAGAGATTCTTATGAAGCATACTGCATCGCATACGACCCATGCCGATGATGCGCATCACGGGCATCATCACGGCGACCATGAGAGTGGCAATAAAGTGAAAGATCCCGTCTGCGGGATGATGGTCGATCCTGCCGCCGGCAAGCCTCATATGGCCTATAAAGGGCATGAATATCATTTCTGCTCGGATAGTTGTCACAGTAAATTCAAAGCCGATCCTGAGAAATATCTCACTGCACAATCTGCCGCCGCGCCTGCAATCAAAGGGGCGCAATATACTTGTCCGATGCATCCGGAGATTATCCGTGATGAACCGGGCTCATGCCCGATTTGCGGTATGGCGCTGGAACCGGTTATGCCGTCGCTTGATGACGGGCCTAATCCTGAATTAGTGGATTTTACACGCCGCTTCTGGGTGAGCGCGATCTGTTCTATCCCGTTGTTGATAGTCACAATGGGACCAATGCTTGGTCTGCCGATCCGTGAATGGATCGGGGAGCAAAGAACGGTCTGGCTGGAGTTTATACTGGCGACACCGGTGGTGCTCTGGGCGGGGTTGCCGTTTTTCAAGCGCGGGGTCGACTCGTTTAAAAACCGCAGTCCGAATATGTGGACGCTGATTATGATCGGTGTCGGTGCCGCCTATCTTTACAGCGTGGTTGCAATCCTGTTTCCGGATATGTTCCCGCATTCCTTCCGTGGACATGGCGGTTCGGTGCCGGTTTATTTCGAGGCCGCAGCCGTTATTGTCACGCTGGTCTTTCTCGGTCAGGTGCTGGAACTGCGTGCCCGCGAACGTACCGGCTCGGCGATCCGCGCTTTGCTTGATCTGGCGCCGAAAACTGCACGCCGTATTGCGGCTGATGGCAGTGAAGCCGATGTGCCGCTGGACGAGGTGCAGGCCGGTGACAAGTTACGTATCCGCCCAGGTGACAGTGTGCCGGTGGACGGTATCGTGGTGGAGGGTCGTTCCTCTGTCGATGAGGCCATGATTACCGGTGAACCAGTGCCGGTTGAAAAGACCGAAGGTGATAAAGTCATCGGTGGCACCGTGAATAAAAACGGTTCTCTGGTCATGCAGGCGGAGAAAATCGGTGCAGAAACCATGCTGTCGCAGATTGTGGATATGGTTGCCAAAGCCCAGCGTTCCCGTGCGCCTATTCAGGGGCTGGCTGACCGGATTTCATTCTATTTTGTGCCGATGGTTATTGTCGTTGCACTCCTGTCTTTTATCGGCTGGGCGCTGTGGGGGCCGGAGCCGAGCATGATCTATGCCATTGTGGCGGCGGTTTCGGTGCTGATTATCGCCTGTCCCTGTGCGCTGGGGCTGGCAACGCCAATGTCGATTATGACGGCAACAGGACGCGGTGCGCAGGCTGGTGTGCTTATCAAAGATGCCGAGGCTCTGGAGCGTATGGCGAAGGTTGATACGCTGATCGTTGATAAAACCGGTACACTCACAGAAGGCCGCCCGAAACTGACGGATGTGGTGGCAGTTTCCGGTATCGACGACAATACACTGTTGCAACTGGCCGCGAGCCTTGAGAAAGGCTCAGAACACCCGCTGGCGGAAGCCATTGTTGCCGGTGCCGAAGCAAAAGGCTTGAAGACCGATAATGTTGATGCCTTTGAAGCAATTACCGGCAAAGGCGTTGCCGGTACGGTAAAAGGACGGGCAGTTGCGCTTGGTAATCCTGCGGTGATGCAGGACATGGGGCTGGATATTGCCGTCATTCAGGTGCAGGCCGATACATTGCGGGCAGAAGGTAAGACTGCGATGTTTGTTGCCGTTGATAACAAGCTAGCTGGTCTGGTTGCTGTGGCTGATCCGATTAAGGAAACAGCGGCAGAGGCTATTCGCACGCTCCATGCACGCGGCTTGAAGATCATTATGGCAACCGGTGATAATGAACGCACGGCGCGAGCTGTGGCGGCTAAACTTGGCCTTGATGATGTGCGTGCCGATGTGTTGCCGGAAGATAAAAAAGCGCTGGTTGATGAGTTGCACAAACAGGGCAAAAAAGTCGCTATGGCGGGAGACGGTGTGAATGATGCACCGGCACTGGCCGCAGCTGATGTGGGTATTGCTATGGGCACAGGTGCTGATGTGGCTGTGGAAAGTGCGGGGATTACGTTGCTTAAAGGCGACCTCACAGGCATTGCCCGTGCGCATCATCTGGCAGAGGCGACAATCCGCAATATCAAGGAAAACCTGTTCTTTGCCTTTGTCTATAATGCGCTTGGTATTCCGGTGGCCGCAGGGCTGCTCTATCCGTTTACCGGTACTTTATTGTCGCCGATGATTGCAGCAGCGGCGATGAGCCTGTCCTCGGTCTCGGTGATTGCCAATTCATTGCGGTTGCGTGCATTGAAACTCTGAATAAAAAGAAAGCGGGCAAAATGCCCGCTTTCTTTTTAGCTGGAGACGGAAATCAGTAAGGGCTGTCGACCTTACCGGTTTCCACATAGACCGTTTTAATCTGGCTGTAGTGGGAGAGGGCGGCAAGGCCGTTCTCGCGGCCGATACCGGAGTTTTTATAGCCGCCGAAAGGTACTTCTACCGGCGTCAGATTATAGGCATTGATCCAGCATGTACCGGCCTTGAGTGCTGCGATCACACGATGACCGCGGGCGCTGTCTGCGGTGAATACACCGGCAGCAAGACCGAATTCTGTATCATTGGCGCGGGCAATGACTTCATCTTCATCCTTAAAGGTCAGAATGCTCATTACAGGGCCAAAGATTTCTTCCTGTGCAATGGTCATATCATCGCTGACATTGGTGAAAATCGTCGGCTCGATATAGAAGCCGTTTTCCAGTCCCTGCAGGGCTGGTACACCGCCGCCGCAAACTAGATTTGCGCCTTCAGCCTTGCCCTTCTCAATATAGGACAAAACCTTGTCGCGCTGAGCAAGGCTCATCATTGGCCCCATCTGCGTGTTCGGATCAAGCGGATCGCCGATCTGAATAGCGCGGGTGCGCTCAACCAGACGGGTTACAAAGCGCTCGGCAACAGCCTGATGCACGAAAACGCGGGTGCCGTTGGAGCAGACCTGACCTGTGGAATAGAAATTGCCGAGCATCGCGCCGCCAATGGCATTTTCCAGATCGGCATCATCGAACACGATCAACGGGGATTTGCCGCCGAGTTCCATGGTGACCTGCTTCATCTCGCTACCGGCCTGCGCCATGATTTTCTTGCCGGTCGGCACGGAGCCGGTGAGCGAGACCTTGGCAACCTTAGGGTGGCTGATCAGTGCCGCGCCAGCATCACCAAAGCCCTGAACCACGTTGAAAAGTCCGTCCGGCAGACCGGCATCCTTGTAAAGCTGTGCAAGTGCCAGAGCTGACAGCGGTGTATTTTCCGATGGCTTGAACACCACCGCATTGCCCATGGCCAGAGCAGGGGCTGATTTCCACGAGGCGATCTGGATCGGGTAATTCCATGCGCCGATACCGACGCAAACGCCCAATGCCTCGCGGCGTGTATAGGCAAAAGGCCCGCCAAGTTCGACAAACTCGCCATTGAAACCGGAGATTACACTGCCGAAATATTCCATCGCATCGGCACCGGAAGCTGCATCGGCTACCAGTGTTTCCTGAATGGCCTTGCCGGTATCCAGAGTTTCCAGTTCCGACAATTCCTGATTGCGCTCACGCATCAATTCGGCGGCACGGCGCAGAATGCGGCCACGCTCAACCGGCTTGAGTTTTGCCCATTCAACCTGCGCTTTGGCAGCAGCTTCAACGGCCTGATCGACAATGGCCTGTGTTGCACCATGCAGGCGGGCAATGACTTCGCCGGTGGCAGGATAGATCACATCAAAAGCACGTCCTGCCGTGTCTTCAACAAACTGACCATTGATAAAATGTGAGGCTTGCGGCTGTGCGCGCATGGGAAATTCCTTCAAAATTCTATGAGTTTTATAAATTAGCGATCGGATACTTGCCAGCGCGGATTGACCCACGGCTCTTGGTTCGAGCGTGGCAGCGGTGTTTTGCCTAAGATATGGTCTGAAGCCTTTTCACCGGTCATGATCGACGGGCCGTTGAGGTTACCGTAAGGCACACGCGGGAAAATTGAGCTGTCAGCCACGCGCAGACCTTCGACGCCAATCACGCGACATTCCGGATCAACCACGGCCATAGGGTCATTGACTGAGCCCATTTTACAGGTGCCGCATGGATGGAACGCACTCTCTGCATGGTCGCGGATGAAGTTATCCAGCTGCTCGTCTGTGACCTGATCATCACCTGGCTGAATCTCGCGTCCGCGATAGGCATCAAAAGCCTGCTGGCCGAAGATCTCGCGGGTCAGACGGATGCAATGACGGAAATCGCGCCAGTCATCGGGATGTGACATATAATTGAACAGGATTTTCGGTTTCTCTTTCGGGTCACTGGAGCGCAGCGTGACAGAACCGCGTGATTTGGAGCGCATCGGCCCCACATGCGCCTGAAAACCGTGGCCGCCTGCTGCAGCTTTACCGTCATAACGGATTGCAACCGGCAGGAAGTGGAACTGAATATCCGGATATTCTACACCGGCAGCTGAGCGCACAAAAGCAGCGCCTTCAAAATGGTTGGTTGCGCCAAGACCGGATTTGAAGAACAACCACTCCGCACCAATACGCGCTTTGGAAAACAGGTTGAGGCTGGAATAGAGTGTAATCGGTTGCAGGCATTCCTGCTGCACATAGACTTCCATATGATCCTGCAAATTCGCGCCGACACCGGCGCGGTCTGCCACGACCTCAATACCATGCTCGCGCAAATGTTCTGCAGGGCCAATACCGGAAAGCATCAGCAGTTTTGGCGAATTGATGCTGGAAGCGGCGATAATCACTTCGCGCTTTGCTTTGATAACGCTGACCGTGCCGGATTTTTCGATCTCAACGCCGGTCGCGCGGCCATTTTCGATCACCACTTTGCGGGCGAAAGCATTGACCAAGGTCACATTGCGGCGTTTGAGGGCAGGGCGCAGATAAGCATTGGCGGTTGACCAGCGGCGACCGTGGTGGATGGTCTGTTCCATCGGGCCGAAACCTTCCTGTTTCGAGCCGTTATAGTCATCTGTTGTTTCAAAACCAGCTTGTTTTCCGGCGTCGTTGAAAGCTTTGAACAGCGGGTTACTGCGCTTGCCGCGCTGCACATGCATTGGACCATTGGTGCCGCGCCAGCCTTCCTCGCCGCCATGGGAGTGCTCCATGCGCTTGAAGTAAGGCAGTATATCCGCATAGGACCAGCCGCTGGCGCCACTCTCCGCCCAATGGTCAAAATCCTTGGCGTGCCCGCGCACATAGACCATGCCATTGACGGAAGATGATCCGCCAATAACCTTGCCGCGTGGAGTAACCAGACGACGGCCGTTAAGGTGCGGCTCTGGTTCAGTGTTAAAGCCCCAGTCATAGGTGGACATATTCATCGGGAAAGACAGGGCGGCAGGCATCTGGATCAGCGGCCCTATATCGGTGCCGCCATATTCAATAACGATAACAGAATGCTTTCCGTCTTCTGACAGGCGGTAGGCCATAGCAGAACCAGCAGAGCCGGAGCCGATGATAACGAAATCTGCTTCCATACTGGACTCCTTAATGCCGGTTACGGGATGGATTAAATGTGTGGCGTGCCAGTTGGACGGTGATGTAATCCTCAACCAGTGCAATGGCTTTTGGCGCTTCCGGCGCATCGGCACCCAGCGCGTGGCGGATATAAAGGCCGTCGATCAGAGCGCCGGTGCCTTCAGCAATATGTTGCGCGGTCTGTTTGTCTGTGAGCTGTTCCAGTGCAAAACACAGATTGGAATGCAGGCGGCGTGCATAAATCCGCAACAGACGGCGCATCTCTAATGATTGCTGGGCATGGGCATAGAAGGTGAGCCATGCGGCAATCGTTTCATGGGTAAACTGTGAGGCGGAGAAATTCACGCTGATAATTGCGGAAAGCCTTGCACGTGGACTGTCTGCTGCCTGTAAGGCGAGGCGCAGATCAGTGCCGAGTTCGCTCAGCAAGTGACGCATGGTGGCTAAAAGGAGCTGATCTTTGCCGCCGAAATAGTGATGCGCGAGCGCTGCCGACACACCGGCTTTACGGGCAATCTGCGCAACCGTGACATCAAGCGAGCCGCGCTCACCGATTGTCTGAATAGCTGCCGAGATCAGGTCTTTCCGGCGTAGTTCCTCCATTCCTATCTTAGGCATGTCTGTCTCACAAAATTGTTTGGATTGGACTGATTATCGTTTTTATTGATTGATCAGTCAATCAAGAGTTTATTATCGTTTTATTTCAATACTATGACGTGATTGTAAAATGAGAAAATCCGCCACCTGATGGGATTGATGCGTTTTGACGGCATAAGACTATTTTGCTAGAGCATCGGCAGTGAATGATGCGGAGTTTTAAAATGGCAAATCCGGTTTTGGTTGAAGTTGTGCGCGGTCAGGTGGTGGAAAGCCGCCATAACGGTGCGCTGGCGCTGTTCGATGGTGACGGTAAGACCGTTCTGAACATCGGCGATGTAACGCGCCCGACCTATCCGCGTTCGGCAATCAAGGCTATTCAGGCGCTGCCATTTGTGGAAAGCGGTGCTGCTGATACCTATGGTTTTGGCAATGAAGAGCTGGCAATGGCCTGCGCCTCTCATTCCGGCGAGCCGGAGCACGTGGCGCGCGCCGCTTCGATGCTGGCGAAGGCCGGTTTGTCTTGCGAAGATCTGGAATGCGGTGCCCATTGGCCGTCTGACCAGAAAGTGCTGATCGAAGTTGCCCGCAGCGGCAAAGAGCCGACTGCGCTCAATAATAACTGCTCCGGTAAACATGCCGGTTTTCTCTGCACCTGTGCCCACATGGGTTTGAAGACCAAAGGCTACGTGCAGGCCGGTTCGCAGATCCAGACAATTGTGCGTGAAACCATGCAGGAAGTGACCGGCGCGGTGCATAATGCTGATGAATATGGCACGGATGGTTGCTCCATCCCGACCTATGCCATTGGTCTTGATGCTATGGCACGTGGCTTTGCCCGTATGGCAACCGGTACAGGTCTGGCACCTGTTCGTGCGCAAGCCGCCAAGCGCTTGTTAGATGCCTGCATGGCTGCGCCGTTTTATGTGGCCGGTAGCCGTCGTGCCTGCACAGAGCTGATGGAACTCGCACCTGGTCGTATTTTCGTGAAAACCGGTGCGGAAGGTGTGTTCTGCGGTGCCGTGCCTGAACTGGGTGTAGGCTTTGCCATGAAATGCGATGACGGCGCTACCCGTGCGGCAGAAGTGATGGTGACACGTTTGCTGGCACAGCTTTTTGCAAAAGATGCAGAGCTGTCGGGCAAGCTGGAAGCACGTGCAACGCGCCGTATGAGTAACTGGAACGGCATTGATTTCGGTTATATTGCACCATCGTCCGCTCTGGTTGATGGACTGAAAGCTGTTTCTTTCTGAAAATGAAAAATACTATAAGTATTTAATAATTAAGCCGTGCATCATAAAGATGTGCGGCTTAATTGTTTTTCCGCGCAGCTTGCTTTTGTTGTGGTTACTTCCTACCTTTAAATTATGAGCAGAGCTTTTACAAAAGAACAGGACGATGTTCCTTCCGGTTTGGTGGAACGTCCGGTCAGTCACCACCGCAATCTGGTTACTCAAAACGGCCTCAAGCTGATTGAGGCTGAACTGTCACGCCTGCAAACCGAACTGGGGCAGGCAACTGCCAGTGGGGACAAGGCCGCAATTGCTCATGTCTCCCGCGATTTGCGCTATTGGACAGCGCGGCGGGAGAATGCAGAACTGACACTGGCCGATAAAGACGGTGAAGTTGTCCGCTTTGGTATGCAGGTCACTTTGGAGAATGAAGACGGCCGTCAACAGAGCTGGATGATTGTCGGCGAGGATGAGGCCGATCCGTCTAAGGGCACGATTTCTCACATCTCACCGCTTGCTGTTGCCTTATTCGGCAAAGGCGAAGGTGATCTGGTAACCGTGAATGGCCGCGAGCTGGAGATTATCAGCTTTAAAGCCATCAAATAGATAAGTTGCCGGCTCTGTTCAAAGCCAGCCTTTTCTGCGGAAGAAGTAAAGCGGGATCAGCGCCGAGATGACCATCAGGCCGAGCGCTGCAGGATAGCCCCATTTTTCTGAGAGCTCCGGCATGAAGCTGAAATTCATGCCATAGATCGAAGCGATCAGTGTCGGCGGCATGAAGCCGACTGCGGCCACTGAGAAGATTTTGATAATCGCGTTTTGTTCAACCGAGATCAGCCCGACAATTGTATCGAGCAGGAAATTGATTTTATTGTTGAGAAAATCAACGTAATTCTCAAGCGACTGTGTATCGCGTTCCAGTGTTTTCAGCCATGCACGGGTATCTTTGGCCTGCGTCTTGGGGGAACTGTTCGCGGTAATATAGACCAGCAACCGGCGAATGCCGGACAGGCTTTCACGCATCCTTGAGAGAAACGTACCATGGGCACCGATTTCATTGAGGATTTCGCGGAAATTCTGGGTCGACATCGGGCGTTTGTTATCAGGGCGGCGGTAAATGCGGTGTGACGCATTGTCGATTTTTTCGCTCACCCCTTCAATGAAATCCGCCAGCCGGTTGGTATTGGTCTCGATAATACCAAGCAAAACGTAGAGGCTGTTGGTGCGGCTGTTAATCAGGCCGTTGCCGCTTTTGGCTGTGCGTGCGACATAGAGCACAAAGGATTTTGGTTGCGCATAGCGCACGCTGATGAGCAGTTTATCCGTCAGAATGAAAGTGACAGGGCTGACGATCCGGTGGTCATCTTCTGCAAGATGCAGGAATGGCGCAGTCAGATATTGCGCGCCGTTTTCACTATAAAACCGGCTGGATTCTTCAATCTCTCCCATATCTTCCCGCGTCGGGATGGGGATATTAGCCCATTTTTCAACCTGACTTTCCTCTTCGGCAGTCGGATTGACCAGATCGATCCAGAGTGATTTTTGCAAAAGATCGTCTGTAATCTGCGTTGCAGGTTCAACCGGAATGAGAAGGTCGCCGTTGCGATAATATACAGTCAGCATCTTTGCTCAAAAATCCCTGTCAATAAAATGAAACAGCACTATAGCCGTATATATGTAAATAAGGCATGTCGATGCCGGTGACATATCCGCCTGCTGTGGACACATCCCACGGTTAAAGATATATCAATCAGAGTTCAAATAACGAACTATAGAACCGGCGTATAAACCGGAACCGCTTTTCCAAAGCGCAGTGCATAGTTTCAATAATTCAGAGTGTCCTTTCTGTGTCCGAACGGGCGTGCGATGCTCTGAAGAAAAACAGGAATAGTAATTTTATGTCTGTCACGGGCGAGCCGCTGCTGGCTGAAGGTAATCTGCATACGATAACTGAAACAGCAATTTCACAGCCCGTTCAGTCTCAACCGGCATCATCTGTGCATCACGGTATGACACCGGTCTATCGTCTGCTTGCAGGCCTGTGTCTGGTACTGATTGCCCTGAACCTGCGCCCGTTATTTTCCAGTTTTTCAGCACTCCTGCCTGAAATTATTGCCTCTACTGGTATCAGCTCTTTGACTGCAGGGCTGCTGACGACTTTACCGGTTTTTTGTCTGGGATTTTTCGCGCCGCTGGCTCCTAAATTTGGTGAGCGTATCGGCATGGAGCGTACATTGTTGCTGGCGGTATTGCTGCTGGCCTTCGGCACATTTCTGCGCGGCACCGGACCGGTTACGCTGATGTTTGCCGGTACTGTGCTGGCAGGTGCCTGTATCGCGACCTGTAATGTGTTGCTTCCCGGCATTGTAAAACGTGATTTTCCGGACAAAGCAGCTTTGCTGACCGGTTTTTATACAATGGCGCTGAGCGGTGGCGCGGCAATTGCCGCTGCGGTGACCTTGCCCGTTTACAGGGCGCTTGATAATTCATGGCAGCAGGCGCTGAGCCTGTGGGCTGTGCCTGCTCTGATTGTCGGTATACTCTGGGGTGTGCTGACATGGCGTGTGAAACATCAGCGGGCAGTCAATAAAAGCAAAGTCACCGGATTATGGCGTGATAAAATCGCGTGGCAGCTGACCTTCTTCATGGGCTTGCAGTCATCGCTGGCTTTCACAGTGTTTGGCTGGTTGTCGCCGATCCTGCGTGAGCGCGGACTGGACGGTATTACGGCTGGTGCGGTGGTTTCCGTCTCTATCGGTATGCAGCTGATTGCCTGTCTGGTTGTGCCGACAATTGCGGTACGTTCACGCAATCAGAGTCTTTTGAATGTGATACTGATCGCTTTTGCGACCATCGCCATGCTGGCGATGCTGTTTATGCCGCTCTGGTCGGTCTGGTATTGGGCGGTTCTGCAAGGCATCGGTCTTGGCGGACTGATTGCTGCGGCTATGACCGAAATCGTGCTGCGCTCGCCAAATCCGCGTGTGGCATCGCATCTGTCCGGCATGGTGCAATTTGTCGGCTATATGATTGCATCGGTTGTGCCGCTGCTGATCGGCATTATCCATGATCTGACCGGAACTTACACGGCGAGTGCCATGCTGTTTGTGGCGATCGGTCTTGTGGCGGCATGGAATGGCTGGGGAGCAGGGCGGGCACTGCATGTGCAGGCCGACAGTGAGTAAATAAAAAAGCCCCTCGCGAGAGGGGCTTTTTGCTGAGGTGCTGACCTCAGATAAACTGGCCGAGACCCGGAATAGAATTCACAACATCATCAACGGTCTGCGCACCGGCTTTTTCTTTTGCGAAAGCAATGGTTTCTTTCGCCACGCCGGTGATTTCACCCATGCCGAGGCCTGCGCCCATCAGCTTGGAGCCAAGGCCCATTACGCCGCCCATCATATTGGAGAGGAAACCGCCTTTATCTGCCGAGGCAATCAGTTCCTGCGCGCCCGGAATACCGGCTATCAGCGCGCCGACTTTATCCTGCGGGCCTTCTTTTTCGAGAAAGGCAAGGATCAGGCCGACAGCTTTTTCTGCTGTGGCGCTATCAACACCAACATTATTGGTAATACGTGAAATCAGCTCTTCCATGATAGTCTCCCAAAAATTGACGTTTACGTAATAAGCACTCTGCCGTGATGAAATCAAGCCTGCTCTGATGCCGGTGTATCATAAAATGCAATGAACAGGCGGAAATAACCGGTGAACAGGTCGTAGAATATTGTTCTGATGTTACAGGACGATTATAGATTATAATGATTTGTGCCGTGGCTCAGATTATTCGGCGTGAGAATGAACGGATGAGGAGTATGTCTATGCCTGCTGAAGGAAGCATTTTTCTGGGTGCCAGCCGTAAACCGGATAATAGTTACCAGCAACCGGAAGAACTGGCGCTGAAATATGCCAACCGGCACGGGCTTGTGACCGGCGCTACCGGTACGGGTAAAACTGTGAGTCTTCAGGTTATGGCTGAGGCTTTTTCCGCTGCCGGTGTACCGGTTTTCTGCGCGGATATTAAAGGTGATTTGTCCGGTATTGCTGCCATCGGCGAGAAAAATGATTTCTCGGTAAAACGTGCCGAGGAGATTCACCTTGATCCTTATGACATGCATGCGACACCGGTTATCTTCTGGGATATTTTCGGCGAGCAAGGACATCCGATCCGCGCTACCATTTCCGAAATGGGGCCATTGCTGCTGGCTCGCCTGATGAACCTAACAGATGCGCAGGAAGGCGTGCTGAATATTGCTTTCCGTGTGGCGGATGAAGAGGGGCTTCTGCTCCTTGATATGAAGGATTTGCAGTCGCTGCTGACCCATGTGGCCGAGCGCGCGCCTGAACTCTCCATCCAATATGGCAATATCAACAAGGCATCGGTCGGTGCAATTCAGCGCTCGCTGTTGGTGCTGGAGCAACAGGGCGGCACGTTCTTTTTCGGTGAGCCTGCGCTGAGCATTTCTGATCTGATGCGTACAACCACCGACGGGCGCGGCCTTGTCAGTGTATTGGCCGCTGATAAGCTGATGATGAACCCGCGGCTGTACTCCACATTTCTGCTCTGGCTGATGTCGGAGCTGTTTGAACAATTGCCGGAGGTTGGTGATCCGGAAAAGCCGCGTCTGGTGTTCTTCTTTGATGAAGCGCATTTGCTGTTTGATGAGGCGCCAAAGGCATTGCTTGATCGTATTCAGCAGGTTGTGCGCCTGATCCGCTCCAAAGGCGTGGGTGTTTATTTTGTGACGCAGAATCCGCTGGACGTGCCGGAAGTGGTGCTGGCGCAGCTCGGTAATCGTGTGCAACATGCGCTGCGTGCCTATACGCCGCGCGAGACAGCGGCGGTTAAAACGGCTGCGGATACATTCCGTCCTAATCCGGATTTCGATACGTTCAAAGCGATTACGTTATTGTCAACCGGTGAGACGCTGGTCTCAACCTTGCAGGCCAAAGGTATTCCTTCGATGGTGCAGCGCACTTTGATGCGTCCGCCTGCATCGCGGATCGGGCCTTTGACAGCAGATGAACGGGCGAAGCTGATCGCAACCAGTCCGGTATCCGGTCAGTATGATCGTGCAATTGACCGTGAATCTGCCTTTGAAATTCTGCAGAAACGGGCACAGGAAAAAGTCGCTACAGTCGAGCAGCAACAGGCGGAGCAGGATAGCGGCAGCTGGACAGATTATCTGTCATCCACCCTTGGTGGCGGCAAGCGCGGCAGCCGTCAGACTGTTGCGGAAACCGCAGTGAAAAGCGTGGTGCGAACTGTGAGTAATTCGCTCGGCCGTGCCATCGTGCGTGGCATTCTGGGCGGTTTCAAACGCTGATTGAACTATAAGAAAAAGGCGGGCTGCTGTGCAGTCCGCCTTTTTAATTGATATCAATTACATAACCAGAATTGGTGTTTTATTCGGTACGCGGTCATAGAGGTCGATCACGTCCTGATTGACCATGCGGACACAGCCGGACGAAACGGCTTTACCGATCGACCACCATTCCGGATTGCCGTGGATACGATAAAGCGTATCAACACCGTCCTTAAAGATATACAGAGCGCGTGCGCCGAGCGGATTGGTCAGTCCCGGTGCCATACCGCCATTGCGGGCGCTGTATTTTTCCAGTTCCGGCTGGCGGCCGATCATATCATCCGGCGGTGTCCAGCGCGGCCATTTGCGCTTCCACTGAATAAGAGCGCGGCCTGACCATGAAAAGCCTGCACGGCCGATACCCACGCCGTAGCGCAGTGCCTGACCATCCTGCATCACCAGATAGAGAAAGCGGTTTGCGGTATCGACAACCACGGTACCCGGCATTTCACCGGTCGGGTCCTGAACGAGCTGGCGGTAATATTTCGGATCAATTTTCTGAAATGGTACAGCAGGAATCGAATAGCCTTCATCTTCAACCGCCGCATACATGCTGGCATAAGGGCCGGTTGTGCCGCCATTATTGATCGGCGGGGCGACCGGAGCCGGACCGCCGGTCATGTCGATCACCGGAATATTACGGCTGATCTGCGTACAGCCTGCCAGTCCGGCAGCGGCTGTGACCGACAGCGCCGACATGAAAGAGCGGCGGGAGAAAGAATTTTCCATATTTAAACCAGTCTTTTCAGAACGTTTTTAAATTATGAGTGTGTGTCTGATACATGCAGCGCATAAGACTGCGTAAACAACATATTCAGACACGACCCGACAGAGCCGTTCAATCAGCGCCGTAAGGGCGAGGGACGGAACGGTATAATGGCCTGACGGCCGGAAAGATGGATCTGCCGAGAATTACGCTGATGAAAATATGATTAGGATTCCGGCAGAACATCCCTGCATAAAGCTGGTCAAAAATTGCCACAATATGGCTAAGAACTTATGAATTTTTAAGATTACACGGATGCTTATATATCTGTTGCTGTCTTGCAACAGGAAATGTTATGTTATTACTGCGCGGTTTAGGGTTTATACAATACGCTGACATTCAATGATGGTCGCTTAAGCCGCTGTCGCTCTTATGAAAACCGGTTGTGATGTAATTGTTTGGTTTTATTGCAGCTTTGACAGGGCGCTTACCCACAGTCTCATGTGATAATAATTTAAAATTTCCGTGATTTTTCGCAGAACTGTCGTTCTCTGCATTGCCCGCGTGCCTGTGTCGGCCTATGTAATACAGGCATGAAGAATTTGGGTGGCGGAAACTTGAAGCCGCCCACACCAAGAGGAGAAACACCATGGCTTTTGAATTGCCTGCTCTGCCTTATGACTATGATGCGCTTACCCCTTATATGTCCCGTGAAACCCTTGAGTTCCACCATGACAAGCATCATCAGGCCTATGTAACCAACGGCAACAAGCTGCTTGAAGGTTCGGGTCTGGAAGGCAAGAGCCTTGAAGACGTAGTTAAAGAAAGCTACGGCAAAAATCAGGCACTCTTCAACAATGCCGGCCAGCATTACAACCATATCCACTTCTGGAAATGGATGAAGAAAAACGGCGGCGGCAACAAGCTGCCTGCTAAGCTGGAAGCTGCAATCAAATCCGACCTCGGCGGTTACGACAAGTTCCGTGAAGATTTCATCGCGGCTGGCGCCGGTCAGTTCGGTTCGGGCTGGGCATGGCTGTCGGTTAAAGACGGCAAGCTGGAAATTTCCAAAACACCAAACGGCGAAAACCCGCTGGTACACGGCGCGACACCAATTCTCGGCGTCGACGTATGGGAACATTCCTACTATATCGACTACCGCAATGCGCGTCCGAAATATCTGGAAGCTTTCGTCGACAGCATGATCAACTGGGATTATGTGCTTGAGCTTTACGAAAAAGCATAAGCATTAGGCCTGATGAAAAGCCTCCTTCGGGAGGCTTTTTTATTGTTACAAAAAATTAATCTGATGAACTGACGTTTTTATAGATATTCTAAATCGCATTACTATAATCATTCTAAATTGAGTATTGTGCTGGCAATATTCAAAGAAACTCATATTCGCGATTAAAGGACGCTGTTCATGCAAAAATCTTTGGCAATCTTCTCTGCTTTATTCATGCTGACAAGTGCGGCTTCAGCGTCACCGGTGACTGACCGTCAGGCGCTGATGAAAGATGTCGGCCGCTCAATGGGCGTGCTGGGACCAATTATGAAAGGCGAAAAGCCGTTTGAAGCAGAAGCCGTTCAGGCTGCGCTTGAGCAGCTGAAAGCAGATGCCATCAAGATGGATGCTGAAAAGCTGTTCCCTAAGGGCTCGGAAAGCGGTGATACTGCTGCTGCGCCTAAAATCTGGGAAGATGAAGCCGGTTTTAAAGTTGAAATTGAAAAATTCCGCACAGCGACTGCAGCCGCTGCGGATGCCAAACCGCAGGATGTTGATGCACTGCGTGTAAGCATGAAAGATGTTGGCGCAAGCTGCGGCACATGCCATCAGGCTTACCGCATCAAAAAATAACAGGCTTAGCCTGACATGCATCCCGAAAATTGTTTCGGGATGCATGTTTACTTAAAGCGATCCACATTTTCAGTCTGAAATCATATTGGAAATGTTACAGGCGCTGCGCAGATTATTCCTTGCGCTTTAACAGGGTAAGATTTTGATATGAAACGTAAATTGATATCCGCAGCTTTGCTTTGTGCTGTAACCGGTGCCGGTGTTTTCTGGTTTCTGACGCAGCCTGTGCATGTTGACCGCGCCGCGCTGGACAAGCTGGCGGTAGGGGATGTCAAAAACGGCGAACAGGTTTTCTATGCAGGCGGCTGCGCCTCATGTCATGCGGCTCCGGGGGCATCAGGCGATGCCAAGCTGGTTCTGTCCGGCGGGCATGAGCTGAAAACCGATTTCGGGACTTTCATAGCTCCCAATATTTCACCATCTGCCGCCGGTATCAAAGACTGGACATTGGCCGAATTTGCCGATGCCATGCTGGAAGGTACAGGGCGTAACGGAGAGCACCTTTATCCGTCTTTTCCTTATACATCCTATACCCGCATGAAATTGCAGGATGTGGCGGATCTTTATGCCTTCATGAAAACTCTGCCGGCTTCGGATGAAGCATCAAAGCCGCATGAGCTTGGCTTTCCGTTCAATGTGCGCCGCGGACTTGGCCTCTGGAAAATGCTTTATCTGAATGATGCTCCTGCCGTTCAGCTGAATAATCCGGATGCGCAGATGCAGCGCGGGCAATATCTTGTAGAAGCCATGGGGCATTGCGGCGAATGCCATACGCCGCGTAATGCATTTGGCGGTTCTGATACAGCACAATGGCTGGCCGGTGCGGTTTCGGCGGAAACGGACAGTCAGGGAAAACGCGGTGTCGTGCCGAATATCACAGGCGGTGAGGGCGGTATTTCCGGCTGGAGTGCTGGTGACATTGCCTATGGTCTGGAAAGCGGATTTACACCGGATTTTGACTCGATGGGCGGGTCAATGACCGATGTGATTGCCAATACTTCAAAGCTTCAGGCTTCTGACCGCGAGGCAATTGCCGCTTATCTCAAAGCTATTCCTGCCCATAAAGATGGTTATGTTTCTCAATAGGTTAACCGTGTTTCTGCCTCACGGCTTTGTCATTATTTAAACTGGTTATTGTCCATTAGCATGATCGTGCCGGTCGGCATATTTCTGTCGGACAGAATGGAATTGCCGCATCCGGAAGAGTGTGAAGCCTGTCTGTTCGCCTGAACAGCGCATCGTTTCTGGAGGATGCAGGAATGCAAAATGATAACAGCCGGCAGAAAAGCACTGCCTGTCGCACAGTTTATGTAACCGAACTCACCGATGGTATTCTTGATCCTGAGCGCGCTATGCTCGGGCCTGTGGCTGATGGTGGTACGATTATCGCCAATACCGCACCCGGTTGCTGGGGACCTATGATTACGCCCGCCATTCGCGGCGGTCATGAGGTCACGCGGCCGGTCGCTGTTGAAGGTGCTGAAATCGGTGATGCGATTGCCATTCGCATCCGCTCCATTGTTGTAACATCTGGTGCCACGGCTTCCGGTTCGGACAGTGTGGTGACAGGCCGTAATAATGGTGATCCGTTCTGTGCTGCTGTCTGCGCGGAATGCGGTACGGAATGGCCTGCCACCCATATTGAAGGCATCGGCCAGAGCGCTATCCGTTGTGACAAATGCGGAGCCGATGCCACGCCGTTTAAGATTGAAAACGGCTATACAATTGTCTTTGATGACGAGCGCAGTATTGGTGTTACCGTCGGAAAAGCCAGAGCCGAAGCCATGGCACCGGATGCTGCAAAGATTATGGCGCTGCCGGATACATCCGTTCAAAATCCGGTTATGACTTTTGCTCCCGCTGATCTGGTCGGTGTGGCCACACGTCTGCGGCCTTTCCTCGGGCAATTGGGGACAACACCCTCAAAAGCGATGCCGGATTCCCATAATGCCGGTGATTTTGGCTCGTTTTTGCTCAATGCGCCGCATAAATACGCACTGACACCGGATGAATTGACGCGCAACAAAACCGACGGTCATCTTGATGTAAATTCTGTTCGGCAGGGCGCGATACTGATCTGTCCGGTGAAAGTGCCGGGCGGCGGTGTCTATCTGGGCGATATGCATGCATTGCAGGGTGATGGTGAAATTGCCGGTCATACCTGCGATGTTGCAGGCGTGGTTACGCTTGAAGTGCATGTTATCAAGGGGCTGGCGATTGACGGGCCGCTGCTGTTTCCTGTGGCTGAGGATGTGCCTTATCTGGCGCGCCCTTTAAATGCCATTGAGCGCCAGCGTGCTGAGGCACTTGGCAAGGCCAATGGTGTGACAGCAATTGAGCGCGATGCACCGGTTACCGTGATCGGCAGCGGGGCTACGCTGAATGAAGCGACTGAGAACGGCCTGAAACGTGCGGCGGATCTTTTTGATGTTACGGTTCCCGAGATCATGAACCGTGCAACAATGCTTGGTGCGATCGAAATCGGCCGTCATCCGGGGATCGTCCGCGTCACCTTCCGTATGCCGCTGAAAAAGCTGGAAGAGAAGGGGCTGGCCGGTTTTGCCCGCTCACTCTATGATCTCGGCTGATCTGCTTTTGCAGAATGGCTTAAAAGAAAAGCACCGGAAATTCCGGTGCTTTTTTATTTCAGAGATCGGAGACGGTTATTCCCACTCCATTTCGCCTTTAATGACTTTGGCGCCAAGCTCAAGGCTGGATATGCCTCCCAGATCAGGGTAGCGTTTTTTCATAGCTGTAATCAGCTCTTCGCTGTTTTTGGCTTTGGCCTGTTCTTCCTCAAAAGCTACAAGATAGTCTTTGGTGAAGGTAACTGCAGAAATATTGGTTTTTGAACCGGCGCTCATATGGGCAGGTACAACAATTTCAGGATTGCGTGCCGCAATGGCATCAAGGGTTTTGATCCATGCCTGACGCTGCTCTGCTTTTGGTGTGTCGGCAAGCCATACATGTTCACCGGCTGTAATCAGAACACCTCCGAAAACAGCTTTAAGAGACGGTACCCAGAGATAACGGCGGTTCGGCATATTCTCTGCAACAATGATCTCGATTTTCTTGCCTTCCAGATCCAGCTCTTTGACGTCTGAAGCCTCAGGCATCACCACATCAGCCAGCGTCTGCGGGCCGTTTTCTTTCAGCTGCGGACCCCAGACTTTCAGCTTGCCTTCTACATTGCCTTTAATGGCTTCTACCGTCGCCGGTGCGGCAATCACTTTCGCATCAGGAAACGCGGCTTTTACTGGGCCGAGGCTGAAATAATAATCAGGGTCGCTCTGGCTCACATAGATTGTGGTTAGTGTCTTCCCGCTTTCCTTGATTTTTTCTGCGAGGGCTTTGCCGTCTGAAAGTGTGAAGCCGCCATCCAGCAGAATCGCTTCTTTTTCGCCGGTCAGCAGAACCGGTGTGCGGAGAAAACCGTTTTCATCTGCCTGAAAGAATTGCCAGTTCAGTGCTTTATTTTCCTGCGCATGGGCAGAGGATATGGAGAGGGCGGAGATTGCAAGTGTTGCCGCAAAAGCTGCTTTGCTCAGAAACTGTGTTGCTGTTTTTAAAAATGTCATGGTCTTTTCCTTCACCGGGGGATGATATCGGTGTTGCGGAAATTAAGGAGCAAAGCGCCGCTGACAAGAAGGCATGTAAAAATCCGCAGGTTACAGCAAAGTAACCGGTCGCGGTCAAAAAGCGGAATTTAAAGGGTTTTCAGGTAATTCCGCTTTGTTTCATCACGGTGAACACAGTGTATATAGTGCTGCTTTTAGCGTTTCAGGCATTTGGCTGCGCGGGGCAGGCCAGCGCTATAGAGGCTTTGCATCGTGTAAAGCCAGCCTTTGCATTCTTCCAGCGAGGGGAAACAGCGATAACGGCTGATCACTTCCGGATAGTCACTGCTGACAAAGGCGCTTTCGCCAAGTCCCTGAAAAATGCCGACAATAACGCCGCTGCCACGCGGAGGCGGATTGCAGCGCTGCCCCGCATATTCGCTGACATTTTTACGAACTGCGGCTTCCGCCTGCGGTGTTGAGATGGTGGTCAGAGCCAGAATGCTAAAAGCGGACACGCAAAGCCGTAGCCCGCTTTTGCTGAGGAAATTCAGAGACATGAATGGCATGGCTTAATCCTTTCCTGTTTTCGGAAGGCACGGCAGAGCAGAGTTTTCTGCTCTGCCGGTTCATATCTTTATGCGCCTGTTACAGTCTGTCTGCAACCTTAAGCGCGAAAGCATAATTATAGGCGACTTCTTCCAGCTGCGAGAAACGCCCTGAAACACCGCCATGGCCTGCTTCCATATTGATTTTGAAAAGCACAGGATTACCGCTGGTGGACTGATCGCGCAGTTTAGCAACCCATTTTGCTGCTTCCCAATAGGTAACGCGCGGGTCGGTCAGGCCTGCTGTTGCCAGTATCGGGGGGTAATTTTGTGCCGATACATTGTCATAAGGGGAGTAGGACGCAATGGTGCGGTAGTCCGTTTCGGATGCAATCGGATTGCCCCATTCCGGCCATTCCGGCGGGGTCAGTGGCAGGCTGTCATCCAGCATAGTATTCAGCACATCCACAAACGGCACATCGGCAATAATCCCGCCAAAGGCTTCCGGTGCCATATTGGTGATAGCGCCCATCAGCATACCGCCTGCCGAACCGCCATGGGCGATAATCCGGTCATGACGGGTAAAATTCTCTGCCACAAGATGTTTTGCTGCAGCGATGAAGTCAGTGAATGTATTGACCTTATGCTCCCGTTTGCCGTTTTCATACCAGGCAAAGCCTTTATCTTTGCCGCCGCGAATATGGGCAATGGCATAGATAAAGCCACGGTCAACCAGAGAGAGGCGTGTGGTCGAGAAACTTGCCGGAATGGAGCTGCCATAAGCGCCATAACCATAGAGAAGACATGGAGCCGAGCCGTCCAGCGGTGTGTCTTTATGGGCGAGAATGGAAACCGGCACCAACTCACCATCCGCCGCCGGTGCAAGGAGCCTGCGGGTGACATAATTTTCAATCACATGGCCGCTTGGCACTTCCTGCGTTTTCAGCAGCACGCGTTCGCGTGTGACCATATTATAATCAAAGAGCTGGCTCGGCGTGGTCATGGATGAATAGGAAAAACGGATCACATCCGTGTCATATTCAGCACTGCCATGCAGGCCAAGCGAATAGGCTTCCTCGTCAAAAGCAATGGCATGTTCTGTCCCGCTGCTGCGCTCACGGATAACAATACGCGGCAGGCCATTATTACGCTCCAGCCAGACCAGATGATTTTTATAAGCAGCAACATCGAGAATAATCGTACCTGATTTCTCGGTAACGACTTCCGTCCAGTTTTGTTTTTGCGGGGCGCTGACCGGTGCGGACATGATCTTGAAGTCCTTCGCACCGTCAATATTGGTGAGAATATAGAAAACATCCCCGCCTTCTGTGAGGCTGTATTCAATACCGGTTTCGCGCGCTGCCACGAGCTGTGGCTTTGCCTGCGGATTATTGGCCGGTATCAGCCAGACTTCAGAAGTTTCATGATCCTGAATATTGATGAAAACAAAGTCATTCAGTGAACTGCCGGAAACATTCATGAAGAAACCGGCGTCTTTTTCTTCATAGATCAGCGCATCCTGATCCTGTTTTGTGCCGGTGCGGTGATAGAATAATTTGGCAGGGCGATGATTATCATCCATCTGCACATAGAAAATACCCTGACTTGCTGCATCCCATACAGTTCCGCCTGCGGTGGATGTCAGCAAATCCGCACTATCTTCCAGTGTGGAGAGATCGCGGATTTTGATGTCATAAAATTCGGAGCCTTTAGTGTCCGCAGACCATGCCAGTGCTTTATGGTCAGGCGAATAGTCCAGTCCGCCAAGACTGAAATAGGCAAGGGAAGCAGCTTCCTTGTCGCCGTCGATCAGAATGGTTTTCTCGCCGCCATCCCGCGGTGTTCTGAAATATTGCGGATGCTGTCCGCCGGTGACATAGGAAATACCATAGGCATAGGCGCCGTCTTTGACCGGCACACTGGAGTCATCTTCCTTGATGCGGCCTTTCATTTCCGAAAACAGTTGTTTTTGCAGCTCCTGCGTATCTGCCATCAAGGCTGACTGATAGGTGTTTTCAGCTTCAAGATGCAAACGGATTTGCGCATCCAGCAGGGAAGGATCGCGCAGAACATCCTGCCAGTTGGCAGCGCGTAACCAGTGATATTCATCATGGCGGACAATACCGTGGCGCGTGTCGCTGAACGCCTTTTTCTCAGTTGCTGGGGCGTTGTGCTTAGGGAATGAATGCTGGTTCATACTGTTTCCGGTATTGTTGCCAAGATGAGATGTAAAACTTGAGTCTGTCAGGCTTCAGTAAAATATAATGCTGTGCCGTTCATGCAGAAACGCAGTCCGGTTGGTGCAGGGCCGTCTGGAAATACATGGCCGAGATGCGCATCACAATCGGCGCAGCGTATTTCTGTACGGTTCATACCATAGGAATGATCTTCAAAAGCACTGACAGCTTCCGGTTCAGCCGGACGGGTGAAACTCGGCCAACCTGTTCCGGAATTGAATTTATCTTCGGAATTGTAGAGCAGACGGTCACAGCAGATACAGTGATATGTGCCGTGGAGTTTGAGATCAAAATCTGGGCTGGAAAATGCACGCTCTGTGCCATGCTGGCGCGTGATCTTATATTGCTCCGGTGTGAGCTGTTCACGCCATTCGGCATCGGTTTTCTGCACTTTTAGCGGGCGTTGGGGCATGTTTTTCTCGGACATGATGGTTCTTCGGCGGTTCAGCATACATTCGGAAAGTATAAGGCGTTTTCAAGCCGAATGTGCGTTATTCATAAAGGCAGGTCAAAAAGAGCAGGACTGATCTGGTTTAGTCAGGCCTGCCTGTGTTCAGAATAGTCATTTTTCCAATATATGGGGATATTAACCGCTTTTTAAAAGGTGAATATACAACCGTGTATTTTCAAAGGCATAATATGAACATACGCAGGCGTTTGATCTGCCCGTGCGGCGGATAATCTTATGAAAGCAGGTTTTTTTGCAAAAATCCTTGTATAAAATATCCGGGGCCATGAATTGCCAGAAAAATGACTTAATATAGAAATACAGGATTTTTTGATAGAATAGCAAATATCCGCAAAATTGCTTCATATCGCAGTGTTTGCTGAGTTTTACTGTAGTTTGTTTCAAGAGGCGAAATTTCACGTTTTTGGTGAATTTGTTTGCTGAAGATAGTTTCAGAAGCATGTTTTTACATTGTACTATGTGTATAACAGGCTCCGATTGATAATCTTCAGATGAGAAGAGAAATAGTTTTCTGTTTTCGACAGGTTCGCAGATATTAATTCTCGTGATCTTGAGTGTTGAAATTTAATTGTTTAGTCAAAAATTACAGCATCACTTAACAAAATCGTGAAATAAATTGACATTTTACAAATTTTACAGATATGAGAAGATGATTGCGGGTGGCAAGCTAAGGTTAAACTGGTTGATTGGTGAATGGATAGACTTCTCATGTATTTTCAGAGGGTCTCCAGTCAGCAATATTTATAGGTAAAGGAAGTATAATGGAACATCCAGAGACTGTGGTTTCTGCTGACGAACTGCTGCTCAGTCTTACAGCTGATGTTGTTGCCGCTTATGTCAGCAATAACTCAATACGTGCCGGTGAAGTGCCTGCATTGATCGCTGATGTTCATGCAGCATTTGCCCGTTCAGGTGTTCGTGAAGAAGTGGTTGCTGTGGTTGAAAAGCCTAAACCGGCAATCAGCCCGAAAAAATCAGTTCACGACGATTATATTATCTGCCTGGAAGACGGTAAGAAATTTAAATCGCTGAAGCGTCACCTGATGACCCATTATAATCTGACGCCGGAACAGTATCGTGAGAAGTGGGATCTGGATCCTAACTATCCGATGGTTGCTCCGAACTATGCTGCAGCCCGCTCGCAGCTTGCTAAGAAAATGGGTCTTGGTCGTAAGCGTAAAGCTGCCTGATCCGGCCTGTATCTCTTCAACGAGATATCAAGAGATAAACAACGGCGCGAAAGTGCCGTTGTTTTTTTATGTATTATCAAAGCAGTTGCAGCAGGCGTGTCTGCGCTTGTTTCAGCGCAATGTGCCGGTTGATATCGTAACTCCAGTGTTTATTCAGACCTTTCAGACGTTCTCTTTTGATAAGCCGCGTTAGTTTCGCTGCAATACTTGCTCTCTTTTCGGCCGGTGCATTTAAGGCCTGTTGCAAGTCGATGCCGCAGCTCAGCTGTAAGGCGACGGATTGCGCTGCATGAAGTGCATCTTCTTTACGGTTTTCCAGAAACAGCTGTTTTTCCTGTTGCAGAGTGGCTGACATTGTTAATCCCCTTCATCGTGCAGGGGATTATGATGTTTTGCTGCTGGCGGGGGATAAGCAGACATTCTTAATTTTTAAATGTAGTATTGGTTGTTTGAGTATTTTTATTATGATTAAATTTGATTGTTTGATAAAATGTTTTTATTGAATGGCTTATTTTTATGTATAGATTCTTTTTTAATATTTGTTATTTGAATTTAATTGTATATTTACATCTATAAACTCAAGTTTATCCCCGTATAAGATTTTTATATTAAGGATATGTCGTCTGCGGAGGGCATATGTTGAACAATTTTCCAGATTTTTTATCCGGTCGCACGGATTCACTTGTTGTCTTGCATAATTTGCCGGAGTCATCGCGCCTGCATTGTTTATCCGGCGGGCAGGATATGCATTCCATGCAGAATGATGTCGGCAACAAACGCATGACAGAGAATGCGCTGTATCTGGCTGATCTGATGCAAAGAAACAGCAGTGTAAAGAGCCAGCTGACAAGCAGGGAGCGGCAATTGCGTGCCTGGAAACTGTGCGGGGCTTTAATGGCGCTGTTGTCTGTTTTCTTTCAGGTATCCTTACACGATTTGCGCAGTCCCCAACGTGGCAATTGCCATGTCGCCAGAATCCGGCAATTCGGCATGTATATCGCTCATACCATGTTCGGCCTGTCGATGTCTGAAGTGGCCTATGCATTTTGCCGTGAAAGAACCACGGTTAAACATGCCTGCCATTTGATTGAGGACATGCGGGAGAATGAAAAATTTGACCGCAGTGTCAGCTCGTTTGAATATCTCATTCGGGCGCTTTATCCGTACGGGAGTGCAGGGGAATGAGCAAAACCATCACTTCATTATCCCCGACAGATCAGCAACCAGCTTTGCGAGTGCTCAGATTTCTGCTGCGGTCAGCGGCAAGGTTCGAAGGTGAAGAAGGGCGTTGGTTCTTGACCAGTGATGAGGGCGGTACGATTACCTGTGACGAGCCGGTATTGCAGCATTTGCTGGAGGCCGGATTGGTGAAAGCTGAGCAGGACAAAATCACCTTGGAACTTGCAGGACGCGATCTGCTGAAGAAGCTAAAGAAACCTGCTGAGGCAGAGCAGTCTCAAGAACCTGTTGTGCAGTTAGCTGATGAAAACATCCGGAACCGTGCCGTCAATAATGCTGAATCCCCGCTGACTTTGCTCTACCGGAAAAACAAGCAGACGGGGCGGCGTTTTCTGAGTGATGACGAGTTTCATGCCGGAGAGCGGTTGAGGGCTGATTTCACACGCGGGAATATGATGCCACGGATTTCTGCCAATTGGGATGCCAGTGTCGCCGGTCGTGTCAGAGGGGAACGGGGCGGTGCGGCCGAGTTGAGTGATTATGCATTGGATTGCCGGGATCGGGTGAATAGAGCGCTCATCGCTGTGGGGCCGGAATTATCCGGTATATTGCTGGATATATGCTGTTTTCTCAAAGGTTTGGAATTGGTGGAGCGTGAACGGTCATGGCCTGCGCGCTCGGCAAAGATGATGCTGAAAACAGCGCTCAGTATTTTGCACCGCCATTATAATGCCGGGCGGATGCCGGATAGTCATATGTCACCGGCTGCCTATCACTGGGGAGCACCGGATTACCGGCCTTCACTCTGATGGCCTGTCACAAACTCAAAACAAAACATGCGTAGTGATGAGATCAGTGCGCATGTTTTGGTATGTTATAGATGCGAAATATCAGGCAGCACTTTGCAGGGCGCTTTGTGCGTCATTGCGCACACGCTGCACCATGGAGCGCAAGCCGTTGGAACGCTGTGGTGTCAGATGCTCATCGAGGCCAAGGCTTTTCAGAACGCCTTCTGCATCAATTTTCAGAATGGAAGATGCGGTTTCGCCGGAATAAAGGGCAAGCAGGATCGCAACCAGACCGCGGACAATATGCGCATCGGAATCGCCCAGGAATTCCATAACCGGATCGGCACCCTGACCTTTTTTGGTCAGCAACCAGACCTGACTGACACAGCCCGGAACTTTATGATCCGCATCGCGGGCTTCTTCCGGATAGGGTTGCAAGTCACGCGCCAGTTCGATCACATAGCGATAGCGGTCTTCCCAGTCGTCAAGAAACTCAAAGTCCGACGCAATCGTGCTGATCTTTGAATTTGTCATAGGTCTCTCCGCATTAACTGAAGCATGCCGCGCACGGACGAAAATACGCTCGGCTCAAGGCATGCTGATAAATATACATATGGCGCGGCTTATAGACTATTTTTATAGCAATTGGAAAGTTCCGGTTCTGACGATCGCAATAACTATCCGGGACGCTGCGCAGGAACGGGAATTTTGAAAGCAGGTGCCTGCTCTGTTACAGGCGGAGCCGATGGCTCTTTGTTTTGCGAAGCGCTACCGGATAGAACCTCTTTCGCACGGATCAAAGCCTGTTCACCGCTTTGCTGAATTGCTGCCTTTCCGGCAACACAAAGAGCGGGATTGCGCTCACAAAATGTGCTGATTTCCTGCAGGGTTTTACCGGCCTGCAACCATTGCTCCACAAGATCAGGACTGGCCGTGGATGGAGCCTGCTGCTGTTTCTCTGAAGACAGATGGTTTTGTTGCGTTTGTGCCTGTGGCGCTTGTGGTGGTTGTGTGTCTGTTGACTTGCCGGTCAGTCCGGGCATCAGCAGAAAAACCCCTCCCAGCCAGAAAATGCATTTAAGCAGAAATCTCATGATCTTTATTCCTGCCTGTTTGCACTGTCCTGTCGGGTTGCTGAGCGTGATAAATATATAAGTTTAAATTATTCATATAGTTATCAGTTGTTTCACCGGTTTCTTCTCAAGGTTTTCCGGTTGTTGAGACACAATGGTTAAAGCATGAGACATATTTCTGAAGATTCTGATAAAATGTTTTTAAGATTGTCTTGCCATGGGGTGGAGCCGGAAATATTCCGTTTACCATAGAGCCAAAAGCTGCCCCTTTTTCGCGGAAAAAAGACTTTCATGGGCATCATACATCGCGGTTTTATCTATTCCTTAAAGTCTGGGCGTCCATTCTGTCATTGTTCGGTGACTGTCTTTTCACTCCGGTGAAAGGAGACAGTTGAAGTGAGATTGTGTCAGAGTGAGTATGCTGCGTGTACGGCATTTATGCGAAAACAATGAAAATGATTAAAGGCGGTATGCATAATACCGTTACGGATCATCACCTGTTGGCGCAGGAAAATGCAGGATTCCATGCTTCTGTTACCGCTGCTCAATCTCGTAAGTCCGACTATTTTTCAGCGTTTGATTTGCGCTGCGCGTTGCTGTTGTTTCCGCTGTTTTTGGCAATGGCTTTTTACAGTATTTTCCCGACAGCTTCGGTCAACGCATTGCTGTTTACCGGCCTGTCTTTTACCGGCATATCCGTTCTTTTGCTGGCAGCGCAGGCATTTGGCATCCGCAACAGTCTGACGGGTCTTGTTGCTTTGTCATTCTATAGCGCGGTACTGGCTTTTACAGCCCTGTTTGCAGGTGCGGAAAATGGTCTGGTCTGGGCGATGGTTCTGGCATTGCCGCTTGAGATTTGGCTTGTAACCCGCCATCGCGCAGCGGCTGTTGCCGGTGGTCTGATCACTGTTGCCCTGATGGCAACATCGCTGACCAAAGGCATCAACACGCAGCTGATGCTTCCGGCCGGTGTCTCAACGACTTTCCTGTTTATCTATGTCGGCGCAATTTTGCTGCGGGTAATGCGTTTGGCACTGCCAGTTGCAGCAGTTCGGCAGAATACAGCATCTGCTCATACTGCCGACAGCGATCTGGAAACAGCGCTGGATGCTCTGGTTATCCGTCTCGATCAGGATGGTCATATCCGTACTTTGTCTGATCGTTGTATTGAGCAATTTGGTGTTGATCGTGCAGTCCTGACCGGCACATTGCTTCTTGACCGTGTGCATGTGGCTGACCGCGTTCAATATCTTGCATTTCTGAATGGCCTGAAGCACGGCAATTCACCAATGAAACTCGGTGGCAAGACAGAGATTCGTCTGCGTTGCGTGGAAGCTGCTCAGGGCAATAAAAACGAACAGCCTAAAATCTATTTCAACATATTTGAAATGGAGGGACAGGCAAAAGGCACGGCTCGGAATGAGCAGGAAGCCGGTTTCCTGATTGTTGCGCGCAATCTTGCACAGGTGCAGGATACGCAGCAGCATATTGTTCAGCAGAATACGACGATTGAGAATCTCGAAACCTCGCGCGGACGTTTGCTCGGTGCCGTCAGCCATGAGTTGCGCACGCCGCTGAATTCAATCATCGGTTTCTCTGATCTGCTGTTACATGATGTGGCAGGGCCTTTGCAGAGCGACAAGCAGCGCGAATATATTGATCTGATCCGCAAATCCGGCAATCATCTGCTGGAAGTTGTCAACGGTATTCTGGAAACCTCACGCCTTGAGGCCGGTCAGTATCCGGTTCAGCATGAACGCTTTTCCGTGCAGGACAGCGTTACAATGTGCAGTTCCATGCTTATGCCGATGGCCGAGAAAAAGGGTGTTATTCTTTGTGACCGCATTCATCCGGATGTGACGGATATGATTGCTGATCGCCGTGCAATCCGTCAGATTCTGATTAATCTGGTGTCCAACGCTATTAAATTCACGGATCGCGGCGGTTGCGTAACCATTGATGTGATGCCTGATGAAACAAAGCGCGGCTATGCAGGTGCAGAGCGCAGTCTGGTCATCTCCGTGTCTGATACAGGTGTTGGACTGGAAGCACATGAGATTGAACGTCTGTGCCAGCCATTTACCCAGATCAATAATGCACAGACCCGTATGCAGGAAGGCTCAGGCCTCGGGCTTTATCTGGTTAAAGGTCTTGTCAGTCTTCATCAGGGTGAGATGAATATTCACAGCCGCAAGGGGCATGGCACGACTGTTGCAATCAGGCTGCCGCAAACAGCACAGCAGGTTGTGGATAAGACCGGATTGGTTGCAGGTGCGGCCGCAAATCAGGCATTATCGCAGCCTATGCAGCAGGCTGACCGGATGCAGACAAATACAGTTTCAACCGATATTCGCAGCGCTCTTGAGCAGGTGAAAACAGCAATTATTAATCTTCAGGCCGAACAGACTGAATATAGTCAGGCAGAAAGTAGTTATGACGGAAAGACAGAGCCGCAGCGGTACGAAACGCAAGGGGACTTCCATGCGCAAAAACGCAAAACGGCGTAGTTTTGGCAGACGTTTTTTTGATGCATGCCTGACCGGCGTGTCACGCATGGCATTGGCTGCCGGTGATATAGTCGCGCGCAATCCTGTGGTGGCCGGTGGTGCAACCGCATTTCTTGTGACGCTTGGTTTTGTCGCCAGCAATGCGATCTGGTATCAACCGCAGGCGCATGACGGTGTTTTCTTTAAAACGCGGCCGGAGCAGGTTTTCCGTGCTGTGGCAGAAGACAATAGCGAAGCAGCCCGCAAGCTGACCGGCAATGTGACTGCGCAGGAACCCGTGCGCCAGATCACCGGTAATGAGGCTGTGCCGGTAGCTGAGAAACCGCAAGCCGTTGCGACTTTGCCCGAAACAACTGTTGATGGCGGTGATCTGCCGGCTCTGGCGCCGAATGGCGACAAGCAGGTGGCGATCATGCAATATAATCTGAAACAGCTTGGCTTCTATAGTGGTAATGTGGATGGTCTGACAGGGCCGCAAACCCGTGCTGCTCTTGAGCAATGGCAGAATGTGCAGGCCAAGCTGGCACCGGATCAGAATAATGCGGCTAAACCCGCAGAGAAACAGCTGAGCATTGAGGAAGCCATTGCTGTGGCTGTGCCAGCTGCTAGACCTGAGACCCGACCTGACACTCAGCCTGAAAACAGTGCGCGTGCTGTGCCAATTGCGGAAAGACGGCCTGCGCCGATTGCCGTTAGGACAGAAGAAAAAACACCGGTACAGGCTGTGCGGAGTAATTCTGCATCGCAGAATGCAACGGAAACAACGGCTTCTGTTCAACCGGTATCCGCACGAACATCATCCGGTCAGGCGGTCAGTGCCGAGGAACTGGTGCGTATTCAGGCGGGGCTCAAAGCATTCGGCAATGATATGGTTGTCGTGGACGGTGTTCCGGGTAAAACCACAGAAGATGCCATCCGCGAGTTTCAGAAACTGTTCCGTCTCAATGTCAGCGGCAAGCCTGATTCTGAGCTGATCGGGAAAATGCGTGAAATCGGCCTGATCAGCTGATTTGATATGCAATGAGCAGGTATTTCAGCCTATGCGTCTGACAAGTGAATTCTGGGTTTCCGCATTCATGCGCCGCGTGCGCATGGCTGACGGTTTCGCTTATCTGGTCAGGCGCGGTGCGGCCGAGGCCGGTGCAATCTTTATCAAGATCCGTAATCGTGACGGCAATTTTGATTTATATATGCCTGCGCCGCAAAGCGAATATGATCCGCAGCGGGCGGATGAACGTCGTTTTGTTTTATATCAGCAGAGTGAAGACGAGCTGTTGATTAATACGCAGCTTGAAAAAGAGTTGCGCTTTGATCCTGATCTCTGGCTTGTCGAGGTTGAAGATTGTGCTCAGGCTGCGGAGCTGCTGGCCACAGGCATGTAACTTATCCGGATTATTGTGCTTTTCTATGCGGGATCGTGCCGTCATTATTCGCGGCACTGGTAAAGTTTTCCGATGCATTGTCCGCCAGATCGCGCAACTGGTTGCGCAGACGCTCATTCATATCATCCGCTTTCCAGCGTCTGACAGCTGCTGCGGCCTGTTCAGGGCTGATAGAGCGGTAAATATGGACAAATTCCCGTAATTGTTCACGTTCGCCATGAATTGTACCGAGAACAGCAGTCAGGATCAGATAGGTATCCTGTGCGGTAAGCCCTATGGCTTTCAACGCCAGCGGCAGCTGGGAATTCGGCCATGAGCCGATAATTGTTTCAGCACGCGCATAGCTGACATCCAGCGCATCGGCCAGTGCGGTGCGGAACATGTTTCCGTCAATCAGCAGCGCCATATCAATCAGATATTCCGCCCGTGCCGGTTGCAAACAGGATGACAGTGAGAGAGCGCTGAGATTATGTGCAGGCAATGATTGTACTGAGGCAGGGGGAGCAGTGCGGATTGGTGCAGCCAGTTTGCTCTCAACGCGTTTGTTTACAGGGGCTTCTGAAACATAATGCGCTTCCTGCACCTCTGGTATGCTGGTCTCTGCAGCGGCAGGTGCAGTGCTGATAACCGGTTCTGCAGTCAGTGTCTGGCTGATGAGCGGATCATCAAAGCCCTCAAGGATTGGCAACAGCAGCGGATCAACCGGCTGACGGCGCGCAATGATACGGGCATGGGACAGACCGTGCTGGCCGGTAATGTCAATGAGATCGGCAGTTGTCAGGACAGGGGAGCGCAGCAATAACGGTGCAGCGATTTCAATACTGTCATTGGCAAGAGCCAGAACCAGCTTGCGCGGGGCAACATCATGCTGGGCAAGAATAGCTGAGACCTGACGGCGGGCACGCGGCGTGGCTGTTTCCAGCAACGGCAAAGCCAGATCTTCAAATTGCTGGCTTTCATAGCGTCCGGGACGGGTGAGGGACGTAAAACCTGCCACGGCAGCAGCCAGCAGATCATCGGTCTTGTGGTGTGCGGAATGACCACTTCCGGATAATATTTCCAAAGCGCGGAATTGATCGGTGGTCACGCGTATTTACCCCTTACGCCTACACAACACAGACAAAAATACACCTCTCCTCGCTGAAAACATAAGGAGAGCTTTCTGCACTTTAAGGGAGAACACTTAGCAATGAATTAACCATCGGCGCGTTGATGGTAATTTACTGACCTGTAAATCAAATATTTTTCGGAAGATGGTGCATCGCAGGAGAATTTAATTCTCGATCGAAACGCTCATACATTCTGCAGATTTAAGAAACTCGCCAACCTCATCCCGCCATGTTGCATCGGGCTCGAAGACCCGCAAAACCGCAATCGCTTCATTAACGGACTGGGTGATAAGCACTGATTGTTCCAGTTGCTGCGGAATGCTTTGTTCGAGCAGGATTTTTTGCAAAGGTGAGACAAGCAGCAGATCGGTGGCTGGCGACACCTGATCATTGAGGCTGAAAGTGATATCGCCTGTATGATTGTAAATCGCCAGCGACCAGAATGGTACCTTGCCGACAGCGCTGATATGAACCGGTCCGTTGGTCAGGTCAAAACGGCATGCGGCACTGCGCATCAGCGGATCGCGGCGCTTTGCCCAGTTCGCGCCCTCCAGCCTGTGAAAACTTTCTGCGGGGCCAAGTGCTTCCACGCGTTTCCACAGGGTTTCCGAAGCATCATCAGGCACGAGCAATATAATCGCAATATGAACGATGGCTGCGCCGATAAGGCCGAGGGTAATGGCATAGAGAAACTGCAACAGCGAATGTCTCATCGTCCGGTTCCTTTGCAGCTGCCTTCTGCCAAAGTGAGTGCCGGCATTTGCGGATTTTCAAAGCCGATAGATGTGCCCAGATCGGTATCATACAGGGTCATCACCAGCTGATAGGGGCGCGATGCATTGATTGCTAACCAGTTTCCCGATTGTGCCGAGGGAGAAACGGCGATGAGAAAACTTGAATCATGCTGATACCAGATCATCTGGCTATGCAGTTCCTGCGGAAGTCCTTGCTTTTGCGCGAGCGGCAGATCGTGCAAATCGCTGGCATAAAGCGTCCAGAAACGGGAGGCGGGGGCTGTGCCCTGTAAATGATAGGTGCAGCGCGGATCAAGTTTTTCTCCGTTCACATCATGCCTCAGAACAAAGCGTTGGCCTTCGGCAGCCCCCAGCGGCAGCAATGCGGCGCGGCTGCGTTGCGCACGGGCATAGGGATCAGCGTCGGCGCTGCCATAGAGTGGCGAAGCATGCCATTGTCCGATTGTGAGCTGATTGAAACCTTCAAAATTATTGAGAGCATAAAGCGCACTGGCTGCGCCGCCCGCCAGAGCAATCAGGCAGGTTAATACTGTCAGCAATATGGTTCTTAAATTGCTCATGGAGAATCTATAAAACACGTCCGGTTAAAATTGCCTGTCATTATCAGGTGACCGGATCAAATGGCCGGTGCATTTCAATAAGATCAGAGTGATGATAAAGTCGTGCGAATCCGCTGCGGTGTTTCATAGGTGCGGAATTTCTCGTTCAGACTGCGCATAAAGCGCGTCGTTTCCGAGGACAGAACACGCGGATAATCCGGAACTGTGTTTGGCAGTTTTTCACCGGTGCTGCTGCTTTGTGCTACCAGTTTCGGATCCGCTGGCTGTGCCGGTTTCGGGAACGGATTGCTGATACCCGGAATTGGTTTCAGGTCAATATTCTGATGCGCCTGCATCATCATCATCTGCCATGTCATAGCAGGGATAATACCGCCGGTCAGATTATTCATCGGTGCATAACTGTCATTGCCGAACCAGACCGCCGCCGTGTAATTGCCGGTATAGCCGACAAACCAAGCATCACGATAGCTCTGGGTGGTGCCGGTTTTGCCTGCAACCCGTGTCATTGGCAAAGCTGAGCGCCGTGCCGTGCCACGTTCAGGCACCTGAACCAGCATGGAGTTCATTTCCGAGGCGGCTTTTTCAGACAGCACACGTTTTGGTTCCGGTGTATCGCGTTTAAAGTCCCAGAGAATTTTACCCGCCGGATCGGAAATCTGCACAATACCATGGCGCATGCCTGCAAAGCCGCCATTGGCAAAAACACTGAAACCGGTGGCCTGATCCATCACCGTCATGCCGGAGGTGCCGAGCACCATGGTTTTATGGTCGGAGATTTCCGATTCAATACCCATCGCTTTGGTGAGGGCTACAATCGGCTTGGTTGTCAGATAGTCTTTGGCAAGGCGCACCGGCACCGTATTATAGGATTTGACCAAAGCGGTTGCGAGATCGACACGGCCTGCAAAAGAGCGGCCGTAATTGCGCGGCATCCAGTTACCCCATGCAATCGGTGCATCGGAGACGATCGTATTCGGTGTCAGACCCTTTTCCATTGCAACGGCATAGACATAGGGTTTGAAGGATGAACCGGCCTGACGGAGCGCTTTGGTTGCGCGGTTGAACTGGCTTTCACCATAGTCGCGCCCGCCGACAATTGCCCGCACCGAGCCGTCATCGGCAATCACTACAGTGGCTGCTTCTGTCACTTTATATTCGGCACCATATTGGCGCAGGTGAAATTCAATCGCATCTTCCGCAGCCTTCTGAATATTGCGATCCAATGTGGTGCGCACCACCAGATTATGCTGCGGGATTGTGCGGGTGATTTTCTTCACCTCGTCAAAAGCCCAGTCCAGAAAATAGTCAGGATTTTCACCTTTAGCGCGGTCAACAACACTGGCAGGATTGCGCCGTGCATAGGCCAGCTGACCTTCGCTCATAAAGCCTGCATCAGCCAGATTGGACAACACGACATTCGCGCGCGCACGGGCAGCCGGCAGATTGACATGCGGCGCATATTTCGCTGGTGCTTTGAACAGGCCGGCCAGCATTGCCGCTTCTGCCAGAGAAACATCTTTGACATTTTTGCCAAAGTAAAATTCGGAAGCCGCAGCAATGCCAAAGGTTCCGCCGCCCATATAAGCGCGGTCGAGATAGAGCTGCAGAATTTCTGTTTTGCTTAAATTAGCTTCTAGCCAGAGCGCGAGAAATGCCTCATTGATTTTGCGTTTCAGCGTTCTTTCATTAGAGAGAAACAGGTTTTTCGCCAGCTGCTGAGACAGGGTGGAGCCGCCCTGAACCACGCCATTGGCGCGCATATTCTGGGTGAGCGCACGGCTTAAGCCCCAGAAATCAATGCCGATATGTTCATAAAAACGGCGGTCTTCGGTTGCCAGAACCGCTTTAATCACATGATCCGGCAATTCAGCGATCGGTACTGCGTCGCGATGCATGATGCCGCGCTGGCCGATTTCATTGCCGTAGCGGTCAAGGAAAGTGACCGCGTAATCATCCTGCGCACGCCAGTCTTTCTTGGTTTCCTCGAAAGCAGGCATAGCCAGAGCAAGCAGAACAACACTGCCGAGAACGCCAAGCGTAAAACCCTCATCGGCGATTTCTACAAACAGACGTTTCCAGCCGCGCACGCGGAATTTGCGGGAAAAAATAGTGGCGCTTTCCCAAAAAGCGGAAAAATGCGAGCGCAGTTTATACAGGCTGCTGTCCAGCCAGGCATCAATAGCCATCAGAAACGGGCTGCGGGTCAGGCGGCGCGTTTTTCTGGTCTGGTCATTTTTGTCAGCCTGTTTGCTCATAACCGAAAAATAACCCGTTTTGCTCGCTTAAAGAGGGGCGATAATGTCCCATTCTAGCACATCCTTATGAATGGCCAATAAAGCAGAAGTGCCAATGAAGGGTTTAAAATTATGCTTAACGAATAAACCTATTATCTCAATGCGATAAATATTTCGGTAAAATTGAATGTGAAGTAATCAGCATTGAAAGCAGAAAAATAGGAATTTTATCCTTGACGGCGTGACGGTGTTGAAGTAGATTTTATATACAGTCAGAGAAGTGTGGCTGAGACAATTCAATAGAGTTTGATAGAGCGTGGCATGTGGTGCTGCGCTTTTTTTATTTGTGCCATTTGTAACCGGTTATGCGTTTCACAGAGAACGGAGCCGGTCACACCATGCCGGAAAACTCGGAAGAAATACAAGCGCTGCCAAAGGCTTCGCTGGAGCGTTTGCAGGCGGTGTATCGTTTGCAGCGGCGTTATCAGATAACTGTGCCGGACATGGCTTTTCTCTTGGTGGTGAAGCCGGAGATTTATAGCAGGCGTTTGAAACGGGCAGGGCTGGATTGCTCTTCTGTCAGCTTGCCGGTACTGGATATTGAAGATCTGCTGATTAAAATTAATGCGGAATTGCAGAATTTCTCCAAAGCGGAGGGGTTGCCGGAAAAGAGTGCTGTAGAGGCGCTGGCAGCATTGGCAAAAGCGGTGAAAAGCATCAGCGAGCTTTCCAGAGAAACGCGTGTTGAACCGCTGAATGATAAGCATGACAACGGAAATGATGATCGCGGTGTGACGCCGGAGGATGTGCGTGAAGCTCTCAGCATCATCAGCGCCAGAATTACCGAATTCAGAGCTGTTTAAATTTCTGTCTGACGCGGGTGTCGATGAGCAGGCCATTGTTGCAGCCAGTAAAGAATGGTTGTTTCAGGGGCGGCTGGCGCAATTGCCGGTATTTCAGAAGCAGGATTGGCGCAGCTGGGTGATAATGGGTGGGCGCGGTTCGGGCAAAACCCGTGCCGGTGCAGAGTGGATCAGCGGCATGGCGCAGGGGCTGGCGCCTTTCTGTGACAGAGCTTGCGGTAATATTGCTTTGGTGGGGGAAACACTGGCCGATGTGCGCGAGGTGATGGTTGAAGGGCCTTCCGGTATTCTCTCCGTCTCGCGCTTGCAGCGCCCGCGTCTGGAAAGTACCCGTCGCAGACTGGTTTGGGAAAGCGGGGCGGTGGCTTCGTTCTATTCGTCAGAAGATCCGGACAGTTTGCGCGGGCCGCAATTCTCTGCGGCATGGTGTGATGAGCTGGCGAAATGGAAAAATCCGCAACAGACATGGGATATGCTGCAATTCGGCCTGCGATTGGGGGACAACCCGCGTCAGGTGGTGACGACTACACCGAAAATGCAGGCTCTGCTGCGCGATCTGTTGAGCGATCCGGCAACAATCATGACCCATATGCGCACGGATGAAAATTCTGCGCATCTGGCACCGGCGTTTCTGTTAGCCATGCAGCAGCGTTATGCGGGTACGGCTTTGGGGCGGCAGGAATTGGAAGGTGTTCTGATTGCTGATCGTGAGGATGCGCTGTGGTCGCGGGAGCAATTGCAGGCGCTATATGAGCCGCAAGTGCCGGAATTGCAACGCATTGTCATTGCGGTTGACCCGCCTGCGACTTCAACCAAAAATTCCGACGCCTGCGGGATTATTATTGCGGGACTGGATGCGGATGGTTTGGCTTGGGTGCTGGATGATGCCACGTTGCAAGGCGTGAAACCCCATCAATGGGCAGCGCAGATTGTGCAGTTCTATCACCGCTATCAGGCTGATCTGGTGGTGGCGGAGGTCAATCAGGGCGGCGACATGGTGATGGCGGTGATCCATGCGCAGGATGCATCAGTCGCGGTGAAGTCTGTGCGGGCGCAGAGGGGCAAATATCTGCGCGCGGAACCGGTGGCCGCACTCTATGAGCAGGGGCGTATCCGCCATGCACGCCGTTTTCCGGAGCTGGAAGATGAGATGTGTGACTTTGCCGTGAATGGGCTGTCGTCAGGCCGCTCACCGGACAGAATGGATGCGCTGGTCTGGGCGCTGCATACGCTTTTGCTTCAGGATACGCATAAGCCGAGAATCCGGCAGCTTCGATAAATTACATTACAACCTCGTGAGGTGAACATGGCTTGGAAATGGCCGTGGCGGCATAGTGCTGCCCAAACGCAGGAGCAGAAAAGCGCACAGGTGCCTTCTGTAAAAATGCAGCAGGGTTTTGTCGCGCTGCATATGGATGCGCAGGCACGCTGGACAAGCCGCAATTATATGGCGCTGTCGCAACAGGGATTTATGCGTAACCCGATCGTGCATCGCTGTGTGAAAATGATCAGCGATGCCGCAGCCAATGTGCCGCTGCTGCTCTATCAGGGCGAGACGGAACTTGAAGATCATCCGCTGCTGAAATTGCTGCGCGCGCCCCATGAAGGGGCGAGCGGTTCCGGCTTTTTCGAGCAGCTTTACGGGCATCTGCTGCTATCCGGCAATGCCTATATCGAGCGGCTGGATTATGACGGACAGCCGAAGGAATTACACTTGTTGCGCCCCGAGCGTGTGACCATTGAGAGCGACAGCAATGGCTGGCCGCAGGCTTTGCTCTATCGCAATAGTACGGTCAGCCGCCGCATCAGCCTGAATTCAGGTTTTGAGTCCGGATTGTCAGCACGGGCGTTGCATTTGCGACTGTTTCATCCGCTGGACGATCATTACGGTTTTCCGCCTTTGGAAGCCGCTTCTATGGCACTGGATATTCACAATGCCACAGCAGCATGGAACAAGGCTTTGCTCGATAACTCCGCACGGCCTTCCGGTGCTCTGGTCTATGCGCCGAAAGATGGCGGGAATTTAAGCGAAGAGCAGTTTGACCGGCTGAAGACCGAGCTGGAGGAAGGCTATACCGGTGCCGGTGGGGCGGGTAAACCGCTGCTGTTGGAAGGCGGGCTGGATTGGAAAGCCATGGGACTGTCGCCTAAAGATATGGATTTCATTGAGGCCAAGCATGTGGCCAGCCGCGAAATCGCGCTGGCTTTCGGCGTGCCGTCGATGCTGCTCGGCATTCCGGGGGATAACACCTATGCCAATTATGCCGAGGCCAATCGCGCCTTCTATCGCCTGACCATTCTGCCGCTGCTGACACGTACCGCGCAAGCGCTGAACAATTGGTTATGTCCTTCTTTTGGCGCTGATTTACGACTTGAACATGACCATGACCGTATTGACGGGCTTGCTGAGGAGCGGGAAGCCTTGTGGCGGCGCATTGGTGCAGCGGAGTTTTTAAGTACAGCCGAAAAGCGTCAGGCCGTAGGCTATTCTCCTGAGGCGGAAGGAGGAGTGCTATGAACCTCTTCAACCAGCCGGACGCACTCACGCAGGAACAATGGATATGGCTTGCCAAAATCACCGGCGCGGTGAGCGGTTCGGCCGTTTCACTGGCCTATATGTTGCCGAAGGGAAAACGCGAGGCGGCAGTTCGTTTTGCCGTGGGGCTGATTTGCGGCATGATTTTTGGCGGTGCAGCTGGCGTTAAAATCGCGGAACAACTGACGCTGAGTAATAGTCTCGGACAGGCGGAGCTGATGTTGATGGGCTCTGCTGCTGCAAGCTTTGCTGCATGGACGGCACTTGGTTTTTTCAAACGCTTTACCGACCGGCTGAAAAATCAGGTTGGTGGTTCCGTCCGGCAGGAGGGGGAGCGTGATGAAGGCTAAGGCAGAGCAGTCCTTATGTTTCAGCGGTTATGCCAGCCTGTTTTCACTCACTGATCTGAGCGGCGATATTATTGAGCGCGGCGCTTTTGCCAAGTCTCTGCGACGCGGCGCTAGCGTGCCGATGCTCTGGCAGCATCAGGCCGACAATCCCATCGGCATCTGGACAAAAATCACCGAGGATCAGCGCGGTCTTTATGTTGAGGGGCAGTTAACGCAAGGTGTGGCGCGAGCCGATGAAGCTTGGCAACTGATATCCGAAGGGGCGCTGGATGGCTTGTCGATTGGCTTCCGCGCTATTCGCAGCAAGAAGTCAGCCTCAACGGGCAAGCGGCATATTCTGGAAGCCGAGCTTTGGGAAATATCGCTGGTGACTTTTCCGATGCTGCCGCAAGCGCGGGTTCATCCGGTGCAGAGCAAAAATCACGATGACATGAGTTCCGCGCAGATTATCCGCCATGCGGCGGCTTGTCTGAAAGCGCAAACTTCTTTTTGAAACCTCCGTCCGGTCGGTTTGTACCGTCTTTTTACACCAAGCCCGAAGGGACAGGAAATGACGATCAAACATAAAGCAATAGCCGCTCAACCGCAGGTGCTGGAGATTAAGGCGCTGAACAGCCAGCAGGAAGTCGGGCAGGCTTTTGGTGAGTTTATGCAGGCCTTTGAGGGCTTTAAACAAGCCAATGATGAGCGCCTGACCCAGATTGAAAAACATGTTGGTGCGGATGTTCTCACCGTTGAAAAAGTGGAACGTCTCAACCGTGCAATGGATGAGCAGAAAGCGGCACTGGATCAATATGTGCTGAAACAGGCGCGACCTGCACTTGGTGGTGAGACACGTTCACCGCTTGGTGGTGTTGTGCAGGAGCATAAACAGGCTTTTGATAATTATGCCCGTCGTGGTGATGAGCAGGCTTTGCGCGGGCTTGAACAGAAAGCCCACTCCTATGGTTCGGGACCTGACGGCGGTTATCTTGTGCCGTCTGAGCTGGAAATTGCCATCGGCACACGTCTGGCCGCACTTTCTCCGGTGCGTGGACTTGCAACCGTGCGGCAGGTTTCCGGTGCTGTACTCAAAAAGCCGTTTTCCATCAGCGGCCCTGGTACAGGTTGGGTTGGTGAAGAAGGCGCTCGTCCGCAGACTACCAATGCCAAACTGGCCGAACTGCAATTCCCTACCATAGAAATTTACGCCATGCCTGCGGCAACCGCCAGCCTGCTGGATGATGCAGCGATAAATGTGGAACAGTGGATTGCCGCCGAGGTTGAAACAGCTTTTGCCGAGCAGGAAAGTGCTGCCTTCATCAACGGCGATGGTGTGAACAAGCCGCATGGTTTTCTCGCCTATGACAGTGTTGCCGAGGCAAGCTGGGCATGGGGCAAACTGGGTTCTCTGAAAACCGGCGTGGCTGGTGCGCTGCCAGCAGCCAATCCGTCTGATTTGCTGATTGATCTGGTCTATGCGCTGAAATCCGGCTACCGCCAGAATGCCCATTGGATGATGAATCGTAAAACCCAGTCGGCTCTGCGCAAGCTCAAAGACAGCAACGGTAATTATCTCTGGCAGCCTCCGGCATCGCTTGGTCAGAAAGCTTCCTTTATGGGGTTTGGTCTGGTGGAAGCGGAAGATATGCCGGATATTGCCACGGACAGCACGCCGATTGCATTCGGTGATTTTGCCCGTGGCTATCTGATTGTTGATCGTATTGGTATCCGTGTGCTGCGCGATCCGTATTCTGTCAAGCCGTATGTGTTGTTCTATACCACCAAGCGTGTCGGCGGTGGCGTGCAGGATTTTGATGCGATCAAATTGCTGAAATTTGCAGCCTGAATTTGCTGGCGGGGCGGTTTTGCTTGGCCTTTGCAAAGCGGCATGAATCATTCTGTCAGAGAGTGATTTTATCACATTGTTTCTATTGAAATTTACAGGAGATAGCATGGTTCTCCAACTTATAACGCCGCCGGTAAAAGAGCCGGTGACGACAGCAATGTTGCGCGATTTTTTACGCTTGTCTCCGGATCAGGAAGAGGATTTATTGGAGCGCCTGATCCGCACAGCGCGGGAGGTAATCGAGCAGCATTGTAATCTGGTGATGCTGCCGCAGCGCTGGCTGTTGCAGCTCGCCAACTGGCCGCAATCGGGCAGAATTGCGCTCTATAAAGCGCCGGTCATTTCCATTGATAAAGTGCAGGGTTTTGATGCCGATGGTTCTGCCGTGCTGTTCAATACTGATGATTGGAGGTTGGATACGGATAGCCGCCCGCAGCGGCTGTATCTCCGCCGTCCGCAATATATCACCATTGCACGAGGTCTGGAGATTGAGCTGACCGCAGGTCTGTCAAGTGAGCCTGAAGACCTGCCGGACGTGCTGCGCCATGCCTGTCTGGTGCTGGCGGCGCATCTCTATGACAACCGCAATTCTTATGAAGTGGTGATGAACAACCTGCCGGATATGGTTGCACAACTCGTGTCCCCGTGGCTGCGGCGGGGGCGGCTATGAACCTGCAATTCATTGATGCGGGGCAGTTTAAAACCCTGCTGGTTTTGGAAGAAAACCGCCCGCTCTTTGATGAGACCGGCGGCTATCAGGAGCAATGGACGGAAATTGCCATGCTCTGGGGCAGGATTGAGCCGAAAAAAACCGGCAGTCAGAACTTTGCCGGACAGGCCATTCCCCATGTCACTCATCTCATCACAACCCGTTATCGCAGCGATGTTGCGGTCTCCATGCGTCTCACGCGTGCGGGGCGGCATTTTACGGTTTTAGGGCTGCACGATCCCGATGAAAGCCAGCGCTATCTCATCTGCTCAGTTAGAGCATTTCCAGATTATCTTGAAACATAAGAAATGCTCTAACTGTTTGTTTTTACGCGTATCTTGATCCGAAAACCGTTTCACACTTTTCGGGATACGCTATAGAGAGGAAATCCGATGAATTTTTCCATGCGTTTTATCTTTGAAGCCTTGTTGCGCACTTTGCGTCTTGTTGGGTTGCAGGCCTGCGAACAGGCGCTCTCCAATAAACGCGACGGGCTGTTTCTGAAAAGCCCTGAGCCTAAAGCTCCGCCTGCTCAAACCGAACAGGACAATAAGGGATGAACGGCGCGGCACTTGTTTTGCAAAAGGCAATATTGGCGTGGCTGCAAGCCGCGCCTTTGCTGATGGAGAAACTGCACGGGCAGGGCATTTACGATCATGTACCGCCCCATGCGGAGTTTCCTTATATCAGCTTTGGCCAAAGTCAGGTCTATGCCTGGGATACCGATAGCGGCACCGGTGAGGAACATAATCTGGTGCTGCATATCTGGGCGCGTTCCAATGGCCGCAGGCAGGTGCTGGAACTGATGATGCTTGTGGAAGGGCTGATGGAGGCTTTGGCAAGCAGCCAGCAGAAGCCGGATATCGGCGGCTATCATCTGGTCAATCTGACTTTGCAATCCTCACAGACCCGCAATGACGACTTGCGTGACGGTTACAATGGCCAGTTGCGTTACCGTGCGGTGACAGAGAAAATTGAAGGAGCGTAATTTATGGCAGCTCAGAGAGGTAAAGACCTGTTGCTGAAAATTGCAGCGGCAGGTGACACATTTCAGACCTGTGCGGGTTTGCGCAGCAAGCGCATTGCGTTCAATGCGGAGACTGTAGATGTAACGGATGCTGATGCCACGGGCCGCTGGCGACAGTTGCTGGCTGGCAGCGGCGTGCAGCGTGCATCGGTCAGCGGTGCCGGTATTTTTAAAGATGCAGCATCGGATGCGCTGATCCGCGTAGCGTTCTTCAATGGCGATATTCTCAACTGGCAGATTATTGTGCCGGATTTTGGCACTGTCAGTGGTTTGTTTCAGATCACAGCGCTGGAATATGGCGGCGCGCATGATGGCGAAGTGACCTTTGAAATCGCGCTGGAATCTGCCGGTTTTATCAGTTTCGGAGTGCAGCCATGATGGTCAATGCCAGACGCGGTGAAATTGCCGCCGTATTGAATGACAGGGATTGGGTTTTGTGCCTGACACTTGGTGCATTGGCTGGTCTTGAGGCAGCTTATGAGACTGAGGATTTGTCTGCTCTGATCGCCCGTTTCTCAACAGGGCGGTTAAAGTCGGAAGATATGATCCGCATTGTCACCGCAGGTTTGCGTGGTGGCGGTCATGATGTGGCCGAGGATGATGTGGCCGATATGCGCATTGATGGTGGGGCTACCGGCTTTGCGCGACTGGTGACGCAATTGCTGGAAGTGACTTTTGGCATGACTGCTGAAAATCCGGAAAACGCAGCGCAATCAAAAAATTAGAAGCCGTAATTGAATCAATGTCTTTCCCCTGGGATGCGCTGATGCATTTCGGGATGGGACAATTGCGGCTGTCGTCACGGGATTTCTGGCAGCTCAGCCTGCCCGAGATCAGGGCGCTGAGCCAGTCCATGCGCGGTGGCAGGAAAGCACCGCCGCGTGATGTTTTAAACACGCTGATGCGGGCTTTTCCGGATGGTGGATCATGAATGATACAGGCACACAACAATCGGTCACGGTTTCGGTTGAGGCGGATACCAGCGGTTTTGACCGTGCGCTTGATAATTTGCAGAAGCGCTCCGGCTCGTTCGGGCAGAGCCTGACTTCGGCTTTCAAAAGCGCGGTCACATCCGGCAAAGGGCTGGATGATGTGCTGCGCGGGCTGGCTTCCAATATGGCTTCCATGGCGCTGGATGCGGGGATGAAGCCATTGCAGGGATTACTCTCCTCGATGTTCTCCGGCCTGATGGGCGGGCTTGGCGGCTTGGGCGGGGTTAAGCCTTTTGCCAAAGGTGGTGTGGTTTCCAGCCCGACATATTTCGGGCTCGGCAGTGGTTTCGGCGTGGCTGGTGAGGCGGGAGCCGAGGCGATTTTGCCATTGGCACGCGGCAGTGACGGCAGTCTTGGCGTGGCTATGGGCAGTGGTGGCGGAGGGCGAGCCATGCAGATCAATTTCAATATGTCATCACCTGATGCTGCCTCTTTCAGTCGCTCGGAAGCACAGGTCAGCGCCATGCTGGCACGTGCCGTACGTCATGGCACCAGACGCATGTGAAAGGGCGCAATATGCAGGATTTATCTTCATTTCACGATGTGCCTTTTCCGCTCGGCGTTTCCTTCGGGGCAACCGGAGGGCCGGAATGGCGCAATGAGATTGTCAGCCTCACATCAGGGCATGAAAAGCGCAATGCGCGCTGGTCGATGTCACGCCGGTTTTATGATGCCGGAACGGGATTACGCTCGTTCAATGATCTGCGGGATGTGTTGCGCTTTTTCGAGGCGCGGCGCGGTTCGCTCTATGCGTTCCGGTTTCGTGATCCGTTTGACCATCTCTCATCGGAACAGGATGCACCACCACAACCAACAGATCAGTTTCTGGGGCGGGGAGACGGCGTTACAAGACAGTTTCAGCTGGCGAAACATTATGTTGATTATCGGCGCATTATCACCAAACCGGTCACAGGAACTGTGCAGTTAGCAGTGGAGGGGGTGGTGCTTGCGGCGGATGCATTCAGCGTGAATTATCTGACAGGCATAGTGGAAATTCACGAGGATTATGTGCCGCCGCCGCAGGCGAAAGTGACTGCGGGTTTCCTGTTCGATGTGCCGGTGCGCTTTGATACGGACAGGCTGAGCGCCAGTATTGCCAGTTTCAAAGCCGGTGAAATTCCATCCATTCCGATTGTTGAGGTGAAGTGATGCTGACACTCGATCCGGCACTTGAATCACATTTGCAGGGTGATGTGACAACACATTGTTTTGCATGGATTTTACGCCGCAAAGACGGCGAGGTTTTTGGCTTTTGTGACCATGACAGAACATTATCTATACATGGGATAAATTGCTTTCCGCAAAGCGGGATGAATGGTTCAGAGGCGGGAAGCCAGCTTGGCCTCGCGGTAGACAGTTCCGAGATCGAAGGGGCGCTGACCAGTGACGCTTTGACTGATGCGGATATTGAGCGCGGGCTTTATGATGGTGCGACTGTTGAGACTTATCTGGTCAACTGGGCGCAGCCGGAGCAAGCGGTATTATTGCGCAGCAGTGTGATCGGCAAAATTACACGCAGAGGCATGAATTTTACCGCTGAACTGAAAAGCAGTGCTGCTCTGTTGGATCGTGTTTTCGGACGACGTGCCAAGCGGGGTTGCGATGTGGAATTTGCAGATAAGCGTTGCGGCATCAATCCGGCCGATCCGCGCTATGCGGGTGAGGGTGTGGTGGAGCTTGTCAATGGACAGGATTTGGTGGTTTCAAATCTGAGTGGTTTTACCTCGCACTGGTTTGAGCGCGGGAGCCTGCATTGGCGGAGCGGGCAAAATCAGGGCAGCGTGAATAATATTGTCTCGCACCTTAAACAGGGGGATGCGGCAAGTCTGATCCTGCAGGAACTGCCGGTTTATGACGTTCAGATCGGTGATCGTTTTCGTGTATTGGCGGGCTGCGACAAGAGCTTTCAGCAATGCCGTGACCGTTTTGCCAATCATGAGAATTTTCGCGGTTTCCCGCATATTCCCGGCAATGATGCTGCCTATGGTTTTGCCGGTGGTGAGGGAAACTTTGACGGCGGGGTACTGGTACCATGACCGCTGCCCCGCTGAGTGATAGAGTGCTGACGATTGCTGAAGAATGGCTCGGTACGCCATACCGCCACGGTGCCAGCCGGTTGCAGGTGGGGTGCGATTGTTTGGGGCTGATACGCGGAATCTGGCGCGAGCTTTATGGTACAGAGCCGGAGGATGCCGGCACCTATTCCCGCGACTGGGCAGAGCTTGCCCAAGATGAGCCGCTGATTGATGCTGCACGTCGGCATATGCATTTAAAACTGCAATCAGAGATGCAGGCCGGTGATCTCTTGATTTTTCGCTGGCGGGATGGTGTGGCTGCCAAGCATTTAGGAATCATGGCGGAGAATAACCGCTTCATCCATGCCTATGAGGGGCATAGTGTGACGCTTTCTGCGCTGGTTCCGCAATGGCGGCAGCGTATTGCAGCCGTTTTCTCCTTTCCAAATCCTTCGGTTTGAAGACAGGTCATTTCTCGCATGAGTACAGTGGTTCTTCAGGCGGCAGGTAGTATGATCGGCGGGCTGTTCGGCCCCGTTGGCGCGGCAATCGGTAGTGCGATTGGCGCTATGGGCGGCTATATGATCGACAATGAGCTGATTAATTCAACGCGGCGTATCGAAGGGCCGCGTCTCTCCGGTACACGTCCGATGCAGGCGGAAGAAGGGGCTGTTTTGCCTGCCGTTTATGGCACGATGCGTGTCGGCAGTACACTGATCTGGGCGACCCGTTTCGAGGAAGAGAAAACCACCACCCGTCAAGGGGCGAAAGGTGGCCCGAAAACCACCACTTACAGCTATTATGTCAATGCCGCTTTTGCGGTGGCACAGGGCGAGATTTCCGGTATCCGGCGCATCTGGGCAGACGGCAAAGAACTGGATCAGACGCAAGTGACAATTCGTGTCTATAAAGGCACTGAAACGCAGCAGCCCGATCCGCTGATTGAAGCGCGGCAGGGGGTGGGGAAAGCACCTGCCTATCGCGGCACTGCCTATGTGGTGTTTGAACGCCTGCCGATTGATGCCTATGGTAACCGGCTTCCGCTTTTGCAATTCGAGGTTATGCGCAGTGTTGGCAGGCTTACCCGTGATATTCAGGCCGTTGCGCTGATCCCCGGTGCAACGGAATTTGGTTTGTCACCGCAGATGGTGCGCGATGAACCGCGCCCCGGTGAAACACGCGCGCTGAACCGTAATAATCTGCGTGCGCAAAGTGACTGGTCAGCATCACTGGATGAGTTGCAGGCGCTGTGTCCCAACCTGAAAACAGTTGCTCTGATTGTGCCGTGGTTCGGCACCGATCTGCGTGCGGAAGAATGCCGGATTTTGCCCGGTGTGACAGCGCGGGAAGCGAGAAAACCGAGCCATCACTGGCGGGTCGGTACTGTTGACCGTGCATCTGCCCATCTGATTTCCGATAATGGCACTGAGAAAGCCTATGGCGGGACACCGAGTGATTTCTCGGTCATTGCCGCGATTAAAGATGCTAAGCGGCGTGGGCTGAAGGTCACGCTTTATCCATTTATCATGATGGATGTTCCCGCCAATAATCAATTGCCTGCACTGGATGGTGAGGGCTTTCAGCCTGCTTATCCGTGGCGCGGCAGAATTGGCGTGCCGATGGGAGTGGATAAAACAGCGGATGCAGCGCTTCAGCTTATCCGTTTTTCCAATGGCATGAACGGCTATAAGAATTTCATCCGCCATTATCTGGCACTGGCGCATGCTGCCGGTGGTGTTGATGCTTTTCTGATCGGCTCGGAATTGCGTGGCCTGACACAAATCCGCAATGAAAAGAATGATTTTCCGTTTGTCAGCACTTTGTGCGAACTGGCTGATAATGCACGCACATCTTTAGGTGCCGATTGTAAAATCACCTATGGTGCGGATTGGTCTGAATATTTTGGCTATCACCCGCAGGATGGCAGCGGCGATGTGTTCTTTCACCTTGATCCGCTCTGGGCGCATCCGGCAATCAATGCCATCGGTATTGATAATTATATGCCGCTGAGTGATTGGCGTGACGGGGATGAGCGCAGCATTGATCCGGCTTTTTCCGCTTCTGCCTATGATGAGAGCGCTTTGCAAAATGCTATTGCCGGAGGTGAGGGCTATGACTGGTATTATGCCTCGGATGCAGACAGGCGTGCCCGCAAGCGCACAGCAATAACGGATGGTCTGGCGGGCAAGCCATGGGTATTCCGCTATAAGGATTTGCGCTCATGGTGGCAGAACCAGCATTTCAACCGCATCAATGGTGTGGAGCAGACGCAGCCTACCGCATGGCAGCCAATGTCCAAGCCATTCTGGTTTACAGAACTTGGCTGTGCGGCCGTTGATAAAGGGCCGAACCAGCCAAATGTTTTCCCTGATCCGAAATCCTCGGAAAATGCTGTGCCATATTTCTCCGACGGTTCGCGCAGTGATATTGCGCCGGATCGTTTTTTGCGCGCGCATTTTTCCTATTGGAATGCTGCGGGAGAGCATAATCCTGTTTCGCCGCTCTATGGCGGTGCAATGCTTGATCCGGAACAGATTTATGTCTGGGCGTGGGATACGCGCCCGTTTCCGGAATATCCGCTGAAAGCTGATATCTGGGGCGATGCTGCCAATTGGGCAACGGGGCATTGGCTCAATGGCCGTCTCAGTGGTGTGGCGCTGGATGAATTGCTGTTGGCATTATTGAAAGATTTCGGGCTTGAGGGGCTGGCTGATTGCCGTGGCGTTGAAGGCTATCTGTCCGGTTATATCGCCGACAATCCGGCCAGTGGCAGAGCATTGCTGGAGCCGCTGATGGATATATTCGGCGTGGTGGCTTTTGAGCAGGTGAAAGGAAGTCAGAGGCTGGTATTCCGCAGCCTCACACAGCGCCAGAATCCCACTACCATTCAGGATTTTGCACTGGAAGGCGATCAGTCGTTACCGGTGCGTATTCTGGATGATGTGGAGGAGTTGCCTGCAAGCGCAGAAATTTATTTCAGCGATGCTTTGCGGGATTATCAGTCCGGCTGTGCATTGGCGCAAAAATCCGGCTGGCAGCGTGCCGGTCACGAAAGCCTGTCTTTATCTGCTGCGATGGAAAGCGGGCAGGCACAGGCATTGGCCGAAAGCTGGCTGGAAAGAAAACGGGCTGAACGCCGCACTGTTGCTTTTTCTGTGCCATGGTCGCAGGCAGGTTTGACAGTTGGTGACAGGGTACGTGTGCCGGAACTGGCCGGAAGCCGTGATTATGTCATTGTGAGCTTTGAGGACGGAGCGGCAAGGCGGGCTAAAGCCGTGGCGCTTGCGCCGGCTTTGCGTCGCCCTGACCGCACACGTATGCCAGCTGTGCCTGTTTCCGGCGGTGTGACTGCCGGTCCGCCGCTGTTTCATATGCTGGATTTGCCGATGTGGCCCGGAATTGAAAATGAGAGCAGTCAGTTCCGCATCGCTTGTTATGCCAAGCCGTGGCGGGACGTGGCGCTTTTTGCCTCGCCGGAAGCGAGTGGTTATCAATTGCGCGCAGTGATCCCCTATGCTGCAATCATGGGGGAGCTGACAACAGAACTCGCAGGCGCATCCAGCGGTCGTTTCATGCATCAGCAGAGTTTCGACATTCGTTTATACCACGGGGAGCTGCACTCACAGTCTATGTTGCAAGTGCTGAATGCCGCTAATACTGCTCTGGTGCAAAACAGTGCGGGCGGATGGGAGATTTTGCAGTTCCAGAACGCGGAAGAAATTGCTGCCGGTCACTGGCGGTTAAAGGTTTTGCTGCGCGGACAATCGGGAACAGAACCGGAGGCTGGTATTGTAAAGCCTATAGGTGCGCCTTTTATCTTGCTGGATGATCGGGTTGTTCCTGCAGGACTGCAGAAGACTGAAAACGGGTTGATGCTGAACTGGCGTGCGGGGCCATCCGGTCGGGATTTCTCGGATGACTATTTCAATACCCAATCCGCTGCCGGTGGCATGAAGGCCTTAAAGCCTCTGAGTCCGGTTCATGTAAGATACAGACCACAGCTAAACGGGGATATGCATTTTCAGTGGATCCGGCGCGGACGCATTGATGCGGATAGCTGGATGGGGGAGGATATTCCTCTCGGAGAAGCTACGGAAAAATATCAGGTACAACTGTGGCAGGATGGGGTGCTGTTGGAAAAAGCGGAAGTAACCCGACCGCATTATGTTTATTCCGGTCAGGTGCAACACGGTGTGCATTTGCGTTTGGAGGTCGCTCAGATCAGTCAGAGTTCCGGCTCGGGAGAGGCGGCTTCACTATCGTTTCGTTATTAAAACCAGTTGCGACAAATATTTTCCAGCACACACGTTGAATTGAAAACGGGCTGATCCTTCGTAATTGACAGTTTTTAATGAATTTGGCCGCTTTGCCGCAGTTATGAAGACTTTCGTTTTTAGGGAACTAATGTTAACGAAAGAAAAAATCTAAGCATTTCCGGCAGTACAACAGAATGACCGTCCGGAAATAGGGTGAAACGATGTGAGCGGTTCCCGTGAACCTGTCGTTAATGGAAACGCTCCGGATGAGTACCGTTTGTTTGAGACACAAGATTGTTCATTCAACATTCAGGTAAGAGGCGTTAAAGTGAGCGTTATGATGACACAGAAACCAGTTCGCACATTTTTCGCTGCTTTTACTCTGCTCACCGGTATGACCGCAGCAGTTTTTACAAGCATTGTTCCATCTGCGGGCGCCGCAGGCTTGCAACGGCACGTACCTGCCGGTTTGCAACAGGCGCAGCCGCATATCATTCGCGTTGCCGGTGATTGTGCTGCCATCGGACAGCAGGTTGCTGCACAGCAGGGCGGTACGCTGACCAAAGCAACAGCTGCTGTTCAGAACGGCGCGCCGGTCTGTATTGTGGTTGTGCTGGTACCCGGACGTGACGGTGAACGTCCGCGCCGTGTGGAAGTTGCAGTACCGGCCAAATAAAGCGGAAGCTTTAAAGTTTCGCCTGTAATTTATCTGACACCGGCGTGTAATTCTCCCGTTTGCTCATTCTTGTAATGTGCTGTAAAAACAGATGCTGTCTGCATGGCAGACTGCATGCTGTACTATCGCTCCGAAAGACTGAAAAGGTTTGCTGATGAGAATTCTGATTGTTGAAGATGATAAGGATCTTAACCGTCAGCTGGCTGAATCTCTCCGTGATGCAGACTATGTAGTCGATTGTGCTTTTGACGGCGAAGAAGGCCATTTTCTCGGCGATACTGAACCTTATGATGCGGTGATACTGGATATCGGCCTGCCGCAAATGGATGGGATCAGTGTTGTAGAGCGCTGGCGCCGTGAAGGTCGTTCCATGCCGGTGCTGATGCTGACAGCGCGTGACCGCTGGAGTGACAAGGTTGCCGGTATCGATGCCGGTGCTGATGATTATGTGGCGAAACCGTTCCATATTGAAGAAGTGCTGGCGCGGTTGCGCGCTCTGATCCGCCGTGCGGCTGGCCATGCTTCATCGGAAATTGTCAGCGGTAAGCTTGTGCTGGATACAAAGGCATCCAAAGCAACGGTTGACGGTGCAGCTTTGAAGCTGACCTCGCATGAGTTCCGGCTTTTGTCTTATCTCATGCACCATATGGATGAAGTCATTTCCCGTACAGAACTGGTGGAGCATTTATACGATCAGGATTTCGACCGTGATTCCAATACGATTGAGGTTTTTGTCGGACGTCTGCGCAAGAAGATGGGTGTGGATATGATCGAGACCGTTCGCGGCATGGGATATCGCATCCGCTCTGACATTAATGATGGCAGTAAAGACTGAGATGCCGCTGTTTTCCGGGAAAGTCTTTGCTCTCGGTTTGCGCTCGCTGGCACTGCGTGTGGTAACGCTGTCAACATTATGGGTTATTATTGCCCTTGTTGTCGTTGCCACGCTCATTCAGTCGCTCTATCGGGATGCGGCTGAGCGCAGTTTTCAAAGCCTTTTATCTGCACATCTTTATAGTCTCGTCGGTGCGGTCAGTCTGACACCGGAAGGCGAGCTTTACGGTAAGCCGGAACTCGGTGAAATACGCTATGCCAGCGCTGATTCAGGCTGGTACTGGTCGGTTGATCCTGTGTCTGCAAGTGTGCGCGGGCATCTGGGCTCGGTTTCATTGGGCTCAAAGATAATTCCTGTAAAATCAGTTTCTGAAGCACCTTTCGACCAGTCATTCATGCGCAGTTATGTCGTGCAAACCAGCACCGGCGAGGATCTTTCTGTCGTTGAAACAGAGGTTGTTCTCGACAGTACGGATAAAATTGCCCGTTTCCGCGTGATGGGTAATCTGAATGAGGTGAAAGAAGAAATCAGCGATTTCCGCAATCGGCTTTATATCTATCTGGGGCTGTTCGGCCTTGGCAGTATTCTGATTAATGCGGCAATTATTCTGTTTGGTTTGCGACCGCTGGATCATGTGCGTCGCACATTGGCGGATATCCGCGAGGGAAGAAGCAATCGTGTTGATGCGGACTTGCCTTTGGAGATCGCACCGCTCGCGCAGGAAATGAATGCCCTGATAGAAAATAACCACCGTATTGTGGAGCGGTCGCGGACGCAGGTGGGCAATCTCGCGCATTCTCTGAAAACGCCGCTTTCTGTGCTGATGAATGAAGGCCGCAATATTGGCGGGCGTCAGGGACAGCTGGTGATCGAGCAGAGTGACGCAATGCAGGTGCAGATCCAGCATTATTTACAGCGTGCGCGCGTTGCAGCCCAGCGGGACAGTGTTGTGTTCAGGGCTCCGGTTACGCCTGTGCTTGAACGTATGATTCGTGTGACGGCTAAGCTTAATCCGCATTTGAAGGTTACGTTTTCCAATCAGTTTCCCGCTGCAATCTTTGCCGGTGAAAAAGAAGATCTCGAGGAAATCGTCGGAAATATTATGGAAAACGCGGCCAAATGGGGGCGTTCAAAAATTCATCTGTCCCTGCGCGCCGCTCAGAAACCGGATGCAGGTGAAGGCGCAAGCAATCAGTTTGAAATCCTGATCGAGGATGACGGAGAGGGTCTACCTGCGGATAAAATGGCTGAAGCCCTGAAACGCGGGAAGCGCATTGATGAAAGCAAGCCCGGTACAGGTTTGGGGCTGGCAATTGTTCAGGATACGGTCAGGGAGTATGGCGGGACTTTGGGGCTGAGTAAGGCATCTTTGGGTGGTCTTGCCGTGCAGATTACTTTGCCTGCAGTTTTAAGCTGAGCTTTGCTTTTAGCCGGTTTCAGGTATAAATGACCGCAGTCAGGAGCGTTATTCCTGATTTTGTTTTGTGTTGAGATGTCAAGGGAATGATTGCAGAGTGTGCTTTCAGCAGTCATAATGCTCTGCAAAGCGTTGCTGACAGGATGTTAAATTGCTCATGAAGTCGTCTTCCGTAGGTACATTGCGTAAACTTACTTTTATTCTTCCGCTGTTTGCTCTGACAGCCTGCTCCACATTGAACGCTTCAACATCAGGTTCGCCATCCCGAAATCCGCTGGCCGGAGGATCGGTCAGCAATGCGGTGCTGGCGCCGATGGGAAATGGTATTCTGGGCACTGCCGGTTCGCAGCTCGCGGCATCTGACCGCAGATCGGCAATCGAGGCGGAATATAAAGCGCTGGAATATGCACCGAAAGGTGAAGCGGTTTCATGGAAAGGGCGTTCTGGCAAAGCGTCCGGCGAGGTAACTGCTGCACAGCCATATCAGGTTGGTTCCCAGAATTGCAGACAATATAGCCATAGTTTCACCGTTGACGGAGCACCGCAGCTGGTGCGCGGCACTGCCTGCCGTAATGATGATGGCAGCTGGACACCGCTGACCTGATTTAGCCTCTTTGCAAAACTTGATTAAGGCAGGTTTTGCACAGGACTGAACTGCCGGACGGCTTTGCGGCCAAATGACCTATACCCCGATAATTTACCAACAGGCAGTTGGTTTTGTCGGGCAGGTGGATTAAGTCTCCGGTCATGGATTTCTGGCTTGTTTCTGCACTTTTAACTTTCGCTGCAATTCTTATCGTCATGTTGCCTCTGACACGAAAAGACACCGTGTCCGTGGCTGAGGGCGAGGAAGACCGCTCGGTTTATATTCAGCAGCTGAAAGAGATTGATTCCGATCTGGCGCGTGGTCTGCTGGATGAGCAGTCGGCTGAACAAGCCCGACTCGAAATATCCCGTCGTATTCTTAAGAATGACCGTCGTATGACGGATGCGGCTGCCGGCGCTGAAGGCAAAGCTGTGGGCGCTGCTGAAAAGAAATATCTGTTCAGTGCAAGCGACCGTTGGGCGATTATTCTTGTCTTATTGTTCATTCCGGCAGTCAGTTGGGGTGTTTATGCTGCAATCGGTACGCCTGATCTGCCTGCGCAGCCACTGGCTGAACGCAAAAACACAATGATTCAGGATAAGAGCGCAGCCGAACTGATCGCACAGGCCGAAGCGCATTTGGCAAAGACGCCGGATGATGGTCGTGGCTGGGCGATACTTGCGCCGATTTATCTGCGCATTGGCCGCGTTGATGATGCCATTAATGCCTACCGCAAGGCTCTGGAACTGCTTGGTGATGATGTTGATCGTCTGATCGGTCTCGGGGAAGCTCTGACGATTAAAGCCAACGGGCAGGTCACTGAAGAGGCTCTTGCTCTCTTCGAAAAAGCCGGAACAATCGAACCGTCCGACATGCGTCCGCCTTTGATGAAAGCACGTGCATTATTGCAGGCCGGTAAGCGGGATGATGCAATCAATGTCTTGCAGATCATTCTCAATACATCACCTGAAGATGCACAATGGCGCGCTGATATTGAGCAGACGATTGCCAATTTGAAATCAGGTGGCGCGGCTCCTTCAACTGCACCGTCGCAGGCTACGCAGACACCGGCAGCTCAGGCACCGGGTCCGACAGCCGAAGATGTTGAGGCTGCAGCCGCTCTGAGTGAGCAGGGGCGGAAAGATATGATCCGTTCCATGGTGGATGGTCTGGCTACAAAATTACAAGATAATCCGACGGATATTGATGGCTGGGAGCGTTTGCTGCGCGCATATGTCGTGCTTGGTGAGCGTGATAATGCTGCCGAAGCTTTGCGAAAAGCTGTTAAAGTTCTGCCGGAAAATGACGGGAAGCGTCTTACACAGGTCGCCTCCCGGTTAGGACTGGATACGACGGGAGTTCAGAAGTGACCCATAGTCAGTTATCGGCATCACCCTCTGCAGAAAACCGTACACCGCGGGTTTCACAGGTTATGCGCAACCGCAAACGCAAGCGCCTGATTTTGATCTCCGGTGCCATGGCCGTTCTGGCGCTGGCTATTGGTCTGGTGCTGATCGCCTTCAGTCAGGATATTCGCTATTTTCGTACGCCTGATGATGTGACAGCAGAAGATATTGCATCGGGTGCGCGTTTCCGTCTTGGTGGTCTGGTTGAGGCCGGTACGGTAGTGCGCGGCGCGGATAAGCATGTGCAATTTGCCGTCACAGACACGCTGAAACAGGTGACAGTCACCTATGAAGGTATTTTGCCTGATCTGTTCCGTGAGGGGCAGGGCGTTGTTGCTGAAGGCCGTTTTACACCCGATGGTGTTTTTATCGCAGATAATGTTCTGGCAAAGCATGACGAAAATTACATGCCAAAAGATGTTGCAGACAGTCTGAAAGAAAAAGGTGTCTGGGAAGGGAACTAAGCTGCTCTTAAGCAGGCTGTGTTTGAAACTCCCATTCCAAGAGCTGAATATTGCGTGTTTCGGATGCGCAATATTCAACAGGCAGGATAAATAGAATGAGCGTTGAAATCGGACATTTCGCACTGGTACTGGCACTGGCTTTGGCCTTGGTGCAGTCCTTTTTGCCGGTTATCGGAGCAAAACGGAATGATTCCCGATTGATGAGCGTTGCAGAACCTTGTTCTGCGGCCGTGTTTGCACTGGTGCTGTTATCATCAGCAATGCTGGTCCATGCCTATGTTACTTCTGATTTCTCTGTGCTGAATGTGGTTGAAAATTCCCACTCGCTGAAGCCTTTACTGTTTAAAATTACCGGAGTCTGGGGCAATCACGAAGGCTCGATGATGCTCTGGGTACTGATTTTGACATTTTTCAGTGCGCTGGTTGCTGTCTTCGGCAGTAATCTTCCGAACACATTGCGGGCTAATGTTCTGGCTGTGCAGGGATGGATTGCTACAGCATTCTTAAGCTTCATTCTTTTCACATCCAATCCGTTTATCCGGATTATTCCGGCACCGATTGAAGGGCAGGATCTCAATCCTATCCTGCAGGATATCGGTCTCGCTATTCATCCGCCAATGCTTTATCTCGGCTATGTCGGCTTTTCAGTTTGTTTCTCCTTCGCTGTTGCTGCGCTGATTGACGGTCGTATTGATGCCGCATGGGCGCGCTGGGTACGACCTTGGACGCTGACTGCGTGGATTTTTCTGACCGGCGGTATCTCAATGGGCTCTTATTGGGCTTATTATGAACTGGGCTGGGGCGGCTGGTGGTTCTGGGATCCGGTTGAAAACGCATCCTTCATGCCATGGCTGATCGGCACCGCGCTTCTGCATTCCGCGATTGTGATGGAAAAACGCGGCGCTTTGAAGATCTGGACAATTTTGCTGGCTCTGCTGACATTCTCGCTGTCATTGCTCGGTGCATTCCTTGTCCGCTCAGGCGTGCTGACTTCGGTACACAGCTTTGCCACCGATCCGGGACGCGGCTTGTTCATTCTCGCTATTCTGGTGTTCTTCATCGGCGGTTCACTGGCACTATTTGCCTTGCGCGCACAGACATTGACGACCGGAACCATGTTCCAGCCGGTTTCGCGTGAAGGCGCACTGGTGCTCAACAATCTGTTCCTGAGCACGGCGACGGCAACTGTGCTGATCGGTACGCTTTATCCGCTTTTGCTTGAGGCAATGACCGGAACCAAGATTTCCGTCGGTGCTCCGTTTTTCAATATGACTTTCGGCCCGCTGATGATTCCGCTGCTGGCCGCCGTACCATTCGGCCCGCTGCTGGCATGGAAACGCGGCGATCTCTATGCGGTGGCACAGCGTCTGATGTGGGTTTTCGGCCTGTGTCTCCTGAGCGTGGGACTGGTGCTTATTCTGATTGATCCGCGCGCTGTCTGGGCTGCTTTCGGTATTGGTCTGGGCGTGTGGGTTATTCTTGGCAGCCTGATGGATATCGTGACCAAAGCCGGTTTTGGTAAGGTTGAGCTTTCGCGGGCATTTCCGCGTTTGTTAGGGCTTCCACGTTCGGTATTCGGTACAGCACTGGCCCATATGGGGCTTGGTATCACTTTGCTGGGCATCGTGATCGTAACCAGTTTCGGTACGGAACAGGTTGTCACTATGAAACAGGGAGAAACGGTTGCTTTCTCCGGTTATCAGTTGCGTTATGATGCGCAACAGCCTTTTTCCGGTTCAAACTATACGGAAGATCAGGGATTGTTCTCTCTGCTCGACAGCAGCGGCAATACAATCGGCAATGTCATGGCTGCAAAGCGTTTTTATCCGGCGCGCAATATGCCGACGACGGAAGCCGGTATTCTGACCCGTGGCGTTAATCAGTATTATGTTGCGCTGGGCGATGCTCTGGAAAATGGCGGTATGGTCGTGCGCCTTTGGTGGAAACCATCGGTCACGCTGATCTGGCTTGGCACGGTTGCCATGGTTCTTGGCGGCCTCTTGTCTCTGATGGACAGACGTCTGCGTGTCGGTGCTCCGGCCAAGGCTAAAAAGACGGTGAAAGCAGTCAGCGGGGTGGCATGATGAGCCTGTTGAAAAATCTGTGCAGTCGCTCCTTCTGCATCTTCCTCATTGCTATGAGCATGGTCGCCGGTAGTATTCTGGCTGCAAATGTTCAGAATGCATGGGCGGTTAATCCGGATGAAATTCTGGCTGATCCTGTGCTGGAAAAACGTGCGCGTGATCTGTCTGCCGGTTTGCGGTGCATGGTGTGTCAGAACCAGTCGATTGATGATTCTGATGCCGATCTGGCGCGTGATTTGCGTTTGCTGGTGCGTGAGCGTCTGGTGCAGGGTGACAGCGACGAACAGGTTATTGATTTTCTGGTGTCGCGTTATGGCGAGTTCGTGCTTCTCAAACCGCGTCTCGACAAGCAGACAATCATCTTGTGGAGCTTTCCTGTCGTTATTCTGATTATTGGTATCAGCGTTATCTGGTTTTCGCGCCGTAAAGCCGGTAGCACACAGCCACAGATTGTTCCTCTGAATGATGAGGAAAAACAACGTCTTCAAAATCTTCTGGACGGCAAATAACCGGAATTTCGTAACCTTACGAAAAATTCATGTTTCAGAAATTATCCGGTAATGTTCGGTAAGCTATCTCTTGTGAGGAATAGTTGATAATCTTTAGCTGGTTATCTGCCCTCTCAGGAGATATTTTATGTCTGATATTAAGTCATCTTCCCGTCGTCCGCTGACCCGCATTTTCTTGTCCGCCGCTCTGGCCGGTACAATTCTGGCGACTGGCCCTCTGGCATCGATCTCGTCTGCGCAGGCAGCTCCGGTCAGCGTGACTGCTCAGGCTCAGCCTGGCTTTTCTGAACTGGTTGAAAAAGTTCGCCCTGCCGTTGTGAGTGTGCGCGTGAAAAGCGATGTGCAGAACACACGCAACGACCGCACCCAGTATTTTGGCGGCAATGGTCTTGACCAGTTGCCTGATGGCCATCCTCTGAAGCGCTTCTTCAAGGAATTCGGCAATCCTTATGGTCCTGATGGTGAACAGGCACGCCCGAATAAACGCCAGAAGCGCGGTGATCGCGGCCATGCCCGTCCGTTTGCTCAGGGCTCAGGCTTCTTCATTTCTGAAGACGGCTATGTCGTCACCAATAACCACGTTGTGACAGACGGTGATTCATTCTCCGTTGTGATGGATGACGGCACCGAACTCGATGCCAAGCTGATCGGCACTGATGCCCGTACAGACCTTGCTGTGCTGAAAGTCGATGACAAACGCAAATTCACTTATGTTGCTTTTGATGATGACAGCACTGTCAAAGTCGGAGACTGGGTTGTTGCCGTAGGTAATCCGTTCGGCCTTGGCGGCACTGTGACTGCCGGTATTGTTTCTGCCCGTGGCCGTGATATCGGTGCAGGCCCTTACGATGACTTCATCCAGATTGATGCGGCGGTAAACAAGGGTAACTCCGGCGGCCCTGCTTTTGATCTGACCGGTAAGGTTGTCGGTATTAACACCGCGATCTTCTCACCATCGGGCGGCAGTGTTGGTATTGCCTTTGCAATTCCGGCATCCACTGCAAGCAAGGTTGTGGATCAGCTGATTAAGAAGGGCTCGGTTGAGCGCGGCTGGATCGGTGTGCAAATTCAGCCGGTGACCAAGGAAATCGCAGATTCGCTCGGTCTTGCAGAAGATAAAGGCGCAATCGTTGCCGAACCACAGGCTGATGGTCCTGCTGCTAAAGCGGGTATCGTTGCCGGTGATGTGATTACGGCAGTGAATGATGAGACCGTGAAAGATCCGCGTGATCTGGCTAAGAAAGTTGCTGCGATCAATCCGGGCGAAAAAGCCAGCCTGACGATCTGGCGCAAAGGCAAGGCTGAGACTGTCAGTATTGAAATCAAAGCCTATCCGGATGACCAGAAACAGGGCGACAAGAGCGCTGCTACATCTTCGGGCGAGAGTGAAACCCTTGATGATTACGGCCTCACAGTCACACCGGATGACAGCGGCAAAGGCGTTGTTGTAACCGATGTTGATCCTGACAGCGATGCTGCTGACAAGGGCATGCGCGCAGGCGATACAATTGTGACCGTGAATAATAAGGATGTGAAATCCGCATCTGACATTAACGCAGCGATTAAAGATGCTGTGAAAAACGGACGCAAGGCAGTTCTGCTGCAGGTTCAGCGTAATGGTCAGAACAGCTTTGTTGCTCTGCCGGTTGATCATGGCTGATCTGTTCTGATAGGTTGGAATAAGAAAAGGCGGTGCTTAAACAGTGCCGCCTTTTCAAACATTTACACTCTGCTTTGAGGGTTGCTGATGCGTATTTTGATTATTGAAGATGACCGCGAAGCGGCACGTTATCTGGAAAAAGCATTTGCTGAAGCCGGACATATTGCTGATGTCGCCGGTGATGGCGAAACCGGCTATACGCTGGCTGAGAATAATCATTATGACGTGCTGATTATTGACCGGATGCTGCCGAAGCGTGACGGGCTTTCTGTCATCGCCGGATTGCGCGCACAGGGGCAAACCACACCGGCACTTATTCTTTCTGCTCTGGGGCAGGTGGATGACCGTGTGACAGGTCTGCGTGCAGGCGGGGATGATTATCTCACCAAGCCTTATGCATTTTCGGAGTTGCTGGCGCGGGTTGAGGTTTTGCAGCGCCGTGTCAGCCCGAAAGAAGCAGATACAGTTTACCGCGTTGGTGATCTGGAACTCGACCGTCTTTCTCATACGGCACGTCGTGCCGGTACCGAGATCAATTTGCAGCCGCGCGAATTCCGCTTGCTGGAATATCTGATGCGCCATGCGGGGCAGGTGGTAACCCGCACGATGCTGCTGGAAAATGTCTGGGATTATCACTTCGACCCGCAGACCAATGTGATCGATGTTCATATCTCGCGCCTGCGCTCCAAAATCGAAAAGGATTTTGATGAGCCTTTGCTGCATACCGTGCGCGGGGCCGGTTATATGTTGAAGGCGGGAACATCCGCAGCCAAATCCAAAGCGGCGGACAGCCAATGACGAGCCGGCTGAGTGCATTGTTGCGTACAACGGCAGTCCGATTATCTGCATTATATCTGCTGCTGTTTCTGCTCAGTGCGATGGCGCTGTTTTTCTATATGACCAACCTGTCGGTCAATTTTCTGACTGCGCAAACACAAAAAGCATTGCTCGATGAAGTGACAAGCGTCACGCAATCCTATGAGCGCGGTGGTATTCCGCTGCTGGTGCGCACGATTGACCGGCGCTCCCGCCAGCCCGGTGCTTTTCTATATCTGATTTCTGATCCTGCAGGGCGTATTCTCTCCGGCAATGTGGAGAGCCTTGAGCCGGGTGTTCTGGATATCAGCGGTATGTCAGACCGGCCATTCACCTATATGCGCTATGGCGAACAGGGCAATGCCGAGAAACACAAGGCGATTGCGATTGTCTTCGCTATCCCGAATGGTATGCGGGTGCTGATTGGCCGCGATCTGAGCGAGCCGGAACTGTTCCGCGATATTATGCGCCGTGCTTTGGTGCTGGCGCTGGGCATCATGGCGATTGGCGCTTTTCTGATCTGGTATTTTGTCGGGCGCAGGGCACTGCTACGGCTCAAACAGGTGTCGAGTTCCTCACAACGCATTATGGCCGGTGATCTGGGTGAACGTCTGCCGGTCAGTGGTTCCGGTGATGAATTTGACCGGCTGTCGATTAATCTCAACGCCATGCTGGGGCGGATTGAAGAACTGAATGACGGGCTGAAACATGTCTCTGACAATATCGCTCATGATCTGAAAACGCCGCTGACGAGACTGCGTAATAAGGCGGAAGCCACACTTTCCGGCCAGAAGGACAACACGGAATATCGCGCGGCTCTTGAAGATATTATTGCCGAATCCGATCAGCTGATCCGCACGTTTAATGCGATCCTGATGATCTCGCGCCTTGAGGCCGGTTACTCATCCGAAAATATGGAAGTGCTGCCGGTTAATCCGATCCTGCATGATGTGGCAGAGCTTTATGAGCCGGTTGCGGAGGATGCGGGGCTGGAGCTTGTGGTTGAAGCTGGTGAGGATATCAGTCTGCGGATTAATCGTGAGCTGGTTGGCCAGACCATTTCCAATCTGATTGATAATGCGATCAAATATTCACCGGTCGCGGATGAGAGCGGTGAAAACCGGACAAAGATCACCGTGGCGATGAAGCAAGAGGGCGATCAGGTGTTGATAAGTGTTGCCGATCAGGGGGCGGGTATTCCGGAGGCGATGCGCGAACAGGCGACAGAGCGTTTTGTGCGCCTTGAGGAAAGCCGCACACAGCCGGGCTCCGGTCTTGGTCTCAGTCTGGCAAAAGCAGTGATGAAACTGCATGGCGGCAGTCTGATGTTGCAAGATAATTCACCGGGACTGCGGGTTGTTCTTGCTTTTCCTGCCCTGCCTGAGACAAAACAGTAGTCAGGTATGAATCTGTAGCGCATCCCGAAAAGTGCGTAGCGGTTTTCGGATAAGATGCGCGTGGAAACAGGAAGCGCATCCCGAAAAGTGCGTAGCGGTTTTCGGATAAGATGCGCGGCAACAAAGGGACAGAGCATTTCTTCTGTTTTAATTGAAACGGGAAATGCTCTGGGGGTGGAATTGCAGTATGACCGGTGTTTTGTTTTTTGATAGTTCGCTGAAATCTCTGACAGTTCCCGATCCGCAACAGGCAAAGATTTACCTGCAAAATTTAACAAGAGCGGCGGCGGAGCGCGGATGCAACGCTCTGAGCCGCTATCTTGAAACTGCAGATGAAACTGGATTTTTAGCAGCAATTCTTGATTGCTCATCCTTCCTGAGGGAAGTGACAGAAACCTGTCCTGAAATTCTGGAAAGCCTGTTTACAGCACCGCTCGATGTATTGCTGGCACAGGCATTGGAGCAGATTTCTGCTTTGGGTACTGATCCGGAAATGACGGAAAACCGGTTGATGGCGGAACTGCGCCGCCTCAAGAAAACCGCTCATGTGCTGATTGCACTGGATGATCTGGCAGGTTTTGCCGATGTGATGCAAACTACCAATCGCCTGAGTGATCTTGCAGAGGCCAGCCTGCGCGCTGCCGTACAATTCCTGCTGCTTGAAAGCGATGCAAAAGGCAAACTGGCCTTGCCGGATCGTAACGACCCTGAAAAAGACAGCGGGCTGATTGTGCTCGGTATGGGAAAATTCGGCGCAAGAGAACTGAATTATTCTTCCGATATTGATCTGATTATTTTTATCGACAGTGATCGTCCGGCCATTACCGACCCTTACGAATGTGTTGATCTGTTCTCACGCATGGCGCGGCGGCTGGTCAAGATTTTGCAGGACAGAACGGCGGACGGCTATGTCTTCCGTGTGGATTTGCGTTTGCGCCCAGATCCGGGTGCAACGCCGCTGGCTATTCCGGTGAGCGCAGCACTGCATTATTATGAGGGGCGCGGCCAGAATTGGGAACGCGCGGCGATGATTAAAGCGCGCCCTGTTGCCGGTGATATTGCCTCAGGTGAGCAATTTATAAAAGAACTTGCACCCTATGTCTGGCGCAAATATCTCGATTATGCGGCGATTGCCGATATCCATTCGATCAAGCGTCAAATCCATGCACATCGCGGCCATGGCGATATTGCTGTACGCGGTCATAATGTGAAACTCGGGCGTGGTGGTATCCGCGAGATCGAGTTTTTCGTGCAGACCCAGCAGCTGATTGCAGGCGGGCGCTTTCCTGAATTGCGCGGCTCGCAGACACTGGCGATGCTCACCAAACTCTATGAACGTGGCTGGGTAGGTGAAAATGCCCGCGATCAGCTGAGCCGCAATTATCAGTTTCTGCGCAATGTTGAGCACCGTATTCAGATGGTGGCTGATGAACAGACGCATATTCTGCCGGAGGATGATGAAGGTTTCAGCCGCATCGCTTCGATGATGGGCTATCCGGATAATGAAAGCTTCACAGCTGAGTTTCTGGCTGTTCTGCGTACTGTCGAAAAACATTATGCGGCATTGTTTGAGCAAGCGCCGGAACTTGGCAGCAGTGGCGGCAATCTGGTCTTTACCGGCGAAACGGATGATCCCGATACGCTGCAAACTCTGTCACAGCTTGGCTTTGAGCGTCCGAGTGATATTTGTCGTATCATCCGCACATGGCATTTCGGCCGTTACCGCGCAACGCAAACGGCAGAAGCACGTGAACGCTTAACGGAACTGACACCAGCCTTGCTGGATGCCTTTGCAGCAACCGAGCGTGCCGATGATGCTCTGTTGCGTTTTGACGGATTTCTGCAAGGTCTGCCATCCGGTATCCAGCTTTTCAGCCTGTTGCAGTCCAATCCGGCGCTGCTCAATCTGTTGGTACTGGTGATGAGCGCGGCACCGCGTCTGGCTGAAATCATTACCCGTAAGCCGCATGTCTTTGACGGTATGCTCGATCCGCGTATTTTCTCTGAATTGCCAACGCGCAGCTATCTAGAAGAGCGGTTGGATACGTTCCTCACCCATGATGAACCTTATGAAGAAACACTCGACCGTTTGCGTATTTTTGCAGCCGAGCAGCGGTTTCTAATCGGTATCCGCTTGCTGACCGGTGCGATTGACGGTGTACGTGCGGGCAGGGCTTTCTCTGATCTGGCCGAGCTGATGATCGACCGTGCGCTGAGTGCGGTGATGAAAGAATTCACCATCCGCCATGGCCAGATTGCCGGAGGGCGTATTGCAGTGTTGGCGATGGGAAAACTGGGAAGCCGCGAACTCACCGCCGGTTCTGATATTGATATCATCCTGCTCTATGACCACGATGCAGATGCTGATTATTCGGACGGTGAGAAGCAGCTTGCCGCATCGCAATATTATATCCGTCTGACACAGCGCCTGATCGCGGCATTGTCCGCACCTATGGCCGAAGGTGTGCTTTATGAGGTGGATATGCGTCTGCGCCCTTCCGGCAATAAAGGGCCAGTTGCAACCCATATCGAGGCTTTCGGTAAATATCAGCGCAATGATGCATGGGTATGGGAACATATGGCGCTGACCCGCGCCCGTGCGATTGCCGGTGACCAGTCGTTCCGCGACGAAATTGATGCGGAAGTTGATGCTATTCTCGCCATTCCTTCAGAGGTGAAAAAGACCGCCAAGGAAATGACGGATATGCGTGCGCTGATCGCCAGTGAAAAACCACCGCGTGACAATTGGGATCTGAAATTGCGCTCCGGCGGTTTGATTGATCTGGAATTTATCGCGCAGTTCGCCGTGCTGACAGGGCAGGTGGCAACTGATATCCGTCACACTTCCACAGAGTTAAATCTGCGTCATCTGAAGCCGGATTTTTCCAGTCCTGCACTGGCCGAGGAACTGGCCACAGCCCATCATTTCTACAGCAATCTCACGCAGATCATTCGACTGTGTGTGGATGATAATACGGGGCGGGAGGATTACCTGCCGGGCTTGCTGGAATTGCTGTGCCGCGCTGCTGAACTGCCGGATATTGCCCATGTTGAGCATCAGCTGGATCAGACAACCGAACTGGTCGCCAAAGCCTTCAAACAATTGCTGAAAGGCTAAAATTAAGCTGCAACATCGCCACTGGCAGGAGCGTTGAGCGTCGGTGTTTTGCGATCCGGAATGCGCACAGAGACAATTGTGCCCACACCTTCGGTTGAGCAGATGCGCAGCGCACCATTATGCAGCTCAGCCAGCGAGCGCGAGATAGCAAGACCAAGGCCGGAACCCGTATGGGTCTTGGTGAACTGATTTTCCACCTGTTCAAACGGATGACCGAGTTTCTTCAACGCGTCACGCGGAATACCGCAGCCGGTATCTTTAATGGTGAGGATCAGAGCGCCATTAGTCTTACGTGCCCGCACCAGAATATTACCGCCGTCACCGGTGAATTTCACAGCATTGGACAGCAGATTAATCAGCACCTGTTTGATCGCGCGGCGGTCAGCGCTGGCGGTGATCGTGTCGGCAATGCTGGTTTCAACGGCAATATGCTTCTGTTCTGCCTGCAGAGAGATCACGCGCACGGTTTCTTCAATCAGCGGATAAAGATCGATCTCTTCGCGATCCAGAGAGAAATGACCGGCTTCAATCTTCGACATATCGAGAATGTCATTGATAACATTGAGCAGATAATTGCCGCTGGTATGAATGTCGTGAATATATTCCGCATAACGCTCGGAACCGAGCGGGCCGAATGTACCTGCCGAGATCATTTCAGAGAAGCCGATAATCGCATTGAGCGGCGTACGCAATTCATGGGACATATTGGCAAGGAATTCAGACTTGGCACGGTTCGCGCTTTCCGCACGTTCCTTTTCTGTCGCATATTTGGAGGCCAGTTCTGACAGCTCGCGCACGCGGTCTTTCTCCGCTTTACGGGCAAGACTCAGATCCTGAATGGTCGCCATCAGACGGCGCTCACTATCCACCAGACGTTCCTGATGCAGCTTCAGCTGGGTAATGTCTGTACCAACCGATACCAGACCACCATCCTGCGTACGGCGTTCGTTGACCTGCAACCAGCGGCCGTCGCCAAGCTGGCGCTCGAAAGTCTGCGCACCGCTACGGTCATTTTCATTGGCCATACGGCGTTCAAAGGCAGCAGGACGCAACAGCGGCTGAATATCTTCGCGCGTTACACCGGCTTTCAGAGCTGTGGCAGGCAGACCTGCATATTCATTATATTTGCCGTTGGACATCACCAGACGGCTCTCGGCATCCCAGAGAACGAAAGCCTCGGAAATGCTTTCAATCGCTTCACGGATGCGCAGATCAGCTTCGGCAGTAGCCTGTGCAAAGCGGTGCTGTTCGCTGACGTCAAAAGCAATACCAACCAGATGGACATCGCCTTCATTGGCGATTTCCGCACGCACCCGCATCCACACCCAATAGCCGTCGGCATGGCGCATACGCAGCACTTTATCAACCTGACGCAATTCGCCGGACATTACCTGCGTGGCGATTTCGTAGAGATCACCATCCACCGGATTAACAATCGCGGCTACATCGCCGAAGGACAGCACACTGTCTACCGCTTCGTAGCCGAGCATTTCATACATTGAGCGCGACCAGTACATGCGTCCGCGCGCCATATCCCAGTCCCAGAGACCGCAACGACCGCGCGCTAGTGCCAGATCAATCCGCTTCTGAATCTGATGGGAGAAATCATCGGCATCGCGGGCACGCGCTGCCTGAGAGAAATAGGCATAAAGAATAGCCAGCAGCACACCGGCGGTCGCGGCGAACAGCGTAATATTCAGCGAGAGAACTTGTCGCCAGTCTTTAAAAATTGCTTTTTCAGTGTTGAAAGTCAGAACAGAAAAGGCACCGGCCGCAGCAGCCTGCACATTTTGCGGTTCAACCTTTTCAGCGGCTGCAAAAGCAGCTTCACTGCGATATTTGACAGGCAACACACCGGCGCGGCTGCCAAACATCAAGAGCGGCTGTGCTTCGGTGAACAGCGTCTCGGCCTGAATGCCGAGCAATTGACGGCCGCTCAGAGCGGCAACGATCTTTGAGTTTTCATCGAGAATGGCAAGTTCAAGACCTGCATTAATCAAGCCCTGCGAACGCAGTTCAACCAGTAAATTCTGGATGGAACTATAGTCACCGTCGCTGTCCGCAGGCGGTACAGATTCAATCTGTTTTTGCAGCTTCGAAGCGACATGCGCGGCAGTCAGCGCCAT
>WPCJ01116737.1_pt1 | contig 93078 bp, 83 predicted proteins | sample 5399831 | NCBI WGS metagenome assembly WPCJ01 (sample SAMN12869470, study PRJNA574797) | sludge metagenome | isolation source: wastewater treatment of pH10 | place: China:Beijing | collected 2019-05-20
CGCCCGATCGGGCGCTCTCGTCGGCGCCAGGAAGTGCGTCACTGTCGTATTTCTAACTTGCCGCGCCCTGCCTTCCCAAGCGTGGGAGGCGACATTTCTATTTTGCACAACCCGCGACATTTCTACATCGCCGCCACATGATATATTGCAGGGTGGATTCAAGGATGAAGTGCGACTACGCTGCGAGCCACCGCTCATAATCCGACACCAGCAGATGCACCGGCGCCACGTCTTCCTCGATCTGTGAAAAACGGCCGATCTGGTCGCGGAAGATGTTGTCGGTAAGATCGTCGTTCACGGTCGAGACCTCGCCGATCAGCACATCGCCGCCTTCGCCCCAGAATGCATGCCAGACGCCCGGCAGCAGCGTGACGCTTTCGCCCGGATCGAGTTTCAAGAGCCCGCCGGCCGGAAGCTTGCGGATGGTGCCGTCGACGGGAACCGAAACCTCGGCGTCGGGATCGATGCCGCCGCCCTCCTCGGGCATGAACAGTTCCAGCACCAACTTGCCGCCGCCACGGTTGATGATGTCCTCGGCCTTGATGACATGGCGGTGCATCGGCGAAAGCTGGTCCTTGCGCGAGATCATGATCTTCTCGGCATAGAGCATGCCGGCGCCCTTCTTCATGTCCTCGAAGCGGCCGTTGCGCACGGTGAACAGGAACAGGCCGAGTTCATCGAACCTGCCCTGGCCGTAGTCCGTGATATCCCAACCCAGCCGGGCGTCGAAAATGCCGGCGGAATCGGCACGCCGGTCCTGCATTTCCTGCGGCGACCAGTAAGCGAAAGGCGGCAATATGTAGCCGAAGGAGCGGATGAAGGCGTCGGCTTCGCGGATGATTTCGTTGACTTGCGAGCGCTTCATCATGCCTTCCTCTCACAATGGGCGGGCCATGTCCCTGCCCGGCTCATCGTTCGCCACGCGCCGCCAGCTTACGCATCGAAGCGATGCGCCGGCGGCTGATTTCGGTGCGCATCGCCATCATATGCAGGGCGAAGAACAGCAGCGTGAAGCCGATGGCCATGACCAGCAGCGGCCTGAGCAGGCTGCCGTCGATGGTCGGGCCGTCGAGGCGGAACACGGAGGCCGGCTGGTGCAGCGTGTTCCACCAGTCGACCGAAAACTTGATGATCGGAATGTTGACGAAGCCGATCAGCGTGATGATCGCGGCCGCCCATGCGGACTTGCTCGTGTCTTCCAGCGCACGGGTCAGCGCGATGATGCCGAGATACATCAGGAACAGCACGAAGACGGAGGTGAGCCGCGCATCCCACACCCACCACGTGCCCCACATCGGCTTACCCCAGATCGAGCCGGTGACGAGCGCCAACGCCGTGAAACAGGCGCCGATGGGCGCCGCGGACTTCAATGCCACGTCGGCAAGCGGATGACGCCAGACCAGCGTGCCCAATGCCGACGTCGCCATCAGCGCATAGCACATCATCGACAGCCAAGCGAACGGCACATGGATGTACATGATGCGTACGGTCGTGCCCTGCTGATAGTCCTCGGGGGCCGCGAAGCTCAAGTAGAGGCCGGCGGCCAGAAACAGGCAGGCCGCACCCGTCAGCCATGGAATGGCCCTGTCGGCGAAGCCGACGAAGCGCGTGGGGTTGGCGAGGTCCATCCAGTTGGACAGGCGGGTGCGAGAAGCGGTCATGACAAGCTACATAGTCCCGGCTGCTGCCGTGGGCAACAGCCGGAAGGACGCATGCCGATGTCAGGCCGCGGCATCCTCCTGCACGGCGGAGATGCGGGAAAGACGACGCACTTCCTCGTCGTTGAGCAGCCCGCCGGCACGCAGCAGCGCCGCAAAGCGACCGTTGCGCAGGGAGAGTTCGGCGAAGCCACCCATTTCGACCACCCTGCCCTTGTCCATGAACACGACCAGATCGGCGTCGCGCACGGTGGTCAGGCGGTGGGCGATGATGAAGGTGGTGCGGCCGCGACGCAGTTCGTCGATGGCCTGCTTCACCCGCTCCTCGGTCTCGACGTCCAGCGCGCTGGTCGCCTCGTCGAGAACAAGGATCGGCGCGTTCTTCAGCACTGCACGGGCGATGGCGATTCGCTGGCGTTCGCCGCCCGAAAGCTGCCCGCCGCGCTCGCCGACGATGGTGTCGTAGCCTTCGCCCTTGGAGAGGATGAAGTCCTGTGCGGCGGCGGCGAGCGCTGCCTCATGGATTTCCTCATAAGTGGCGTCGGCGCAGCCGATGCGGATATTCTCCTCGATCGAGCGATTGAGAAGGCCCGCATCCTGGAACACGGTGGCAATGCAGTTGCGCAGCGAACGGGCGGTGACGGTGCGCGTATCGATGCCGTCGACGAGGATGCGCCCGCGCTGCGGCGTGAACACGCGCTGCAACAGGTTGATGAGCGTGGTCTTGCCGGCGCCGGTCGGTCCGACGATGGCGACGGTCTGCCCGGCAGCCACCTCGAAGGAAACATCGTCAAGGCCCTGCCCCGAATTCGGGAACTCGAAGCCGACATTCTCGAAGCGGATATGGCCGGTGACCTTGCCGATCTCGCGGAGGCCGGCAGGTTCCCGCACCTCGAGGGCCGAGTCCTCCATGCGGTAGAACTCCTCGAGCTTGGCCCGGGCTTCCGAAATCTGGTTGACGAAGGCGGAAACCTGGTCGAGGCGGGCGATCAGCAGCGTCGCGAAACCGGTGAAGGCAATGACGTCGCCGATGCGCAACTGGCCATGCATGACAAGGTAGGAACCGATCAGCAGCACCACCATCATCGAGATGGTGGAGGACAGCCGGTGCAGGGCACTCGCCAGCGCCCACCAGTCGAGCACCGGATACTGCGCATCCAGCAGGTCGCTGACGAAGCGCTTCAGCGCCGCGGTCTCATGGCCGATGCGGTTGTAGCTCTGCAGCACGGCAACGTTGCTGACGGAGTCCGACACGTGTGCGAACACCTGGTGGTAGTGGCGTTCGACGCTGGCCTGCCCTTCCCGCGTCTTGCGCATCACCAGCCTGCCGATGATGAAATAGAGCGCGCCCAGCACCAGCAGCACCATCGACATGCGCAGGTCGAGGGTCAGCGCGGTGGGGATGAGCAGCATCAGCGCCACAGCGGTGGAAAGATGCTGGCGCATGAATTCCAGCCACAGCGTGAACAACGTCTCGACGGCACGCAGCAGCGTGTGCAGCGAATTGGAGGTGCCGCGCATGTGATGCCAGGCAAGCGGCATGTTGATGATGCGCTCGAAGGATTGCGAGAGCACGTCGCCGCGCAGCCTGTGGGCGAAACGATCTGCGCCGCGCGCCACCAGCACGAAAGCGATGATGTTGAAAACGCCCAGCCCCGCCCAGAAGACGAGCGACGGCACCACGTTGACGCGATCGGAAATGGCGTCGATGACCCGGCCGAACATGATCGGCTCAAGGATGGCGACGATGGCCAGGGTGACGTTGGCGCCGCAAATCAGGGCAACCCGCTTCTTGTCGGCGGCAAGATAGCCGAGCGCTCTCCAGTAGACTTGTAGAAGGGACACTCGTTTACTCCGCTAAACAGTTCATTGTGCAATGCACCATTTCTGGAAACGTATTAAACGATGCGTGCCAGAACAATGCTCCCTTACCGCTTCAGTTCCCGTTTCGCGAACAAAACATAGCTACGGAAAGTAATCTGCCGTGATCAGCTAACGGTTTGAGTTGAAAGGTAAAATGACCGCCATAAGGCGAAATTGCGGCAATCCGCGAAGGGACTGCCACAATTTTAGCGGGAAATCAGGGGGAACGGGCGCAATGCCTCCCGATCGCCATTCTTCAGGTGGTTTTGACGGCACCCAGCCGGCTAACCGTTTTCGCGGTCGGTAACGTCAAAATTACTTCTGTCTGGCCTTCGTCCAGCGGGAAGGAATTTCCCTTGAGCTTTTTGCCGTTCACTTCAAGCACCGGCGCGGCAGCGGTCGTGCTGCGCTGCACCCGAATGGTCTGGCGCCCGCCGCCCAGCGCAAGCGTGGCCGTGTAGCCCTCCCAATGCGAGGGTATGCGCGGATTGACCTCGACGACGCCGCCTCGCCTGCGGATGCCGAGGATCGCCTCGACCGCTGCCCGGTAAAGCCAGCCGGCGGAACCGGTGTACCATGTCCACCCGCCGCGCCCGGCCTTGTCGGCCCCATAGACATCGGCCGCCACGACATAGGGTTCGACACGGTAGTGCTCCGCGGCAGCCTCATCCGGCGCATGGTTGACGGGATTGAGCATGGAGAAGCACTGATAGGCTTCATCCATCCGCCCCATCTCGGCAAGCGCGATGACGTACCATGTCGCCGCATGGGTGTACTGGCCGCCATTTTCGCGCACGCCCGGCGGATAGCTCTTGATGTAGCCGGGGTTCTTCTCCCACTCGGAGAACGGCGGCGTGAACAGCTTGAGGATCTTGTTCTCCTCATCGACCAGCATTTCGCTGGCGCTGTCCATGGCCGTGCGCGAGCGGGCAGGATCGCCCTCGCCCGACAGCACGCTCCAGGATTGGGCGATGGAATCGATCTTGCATTCCTGCGACTCGCGCGAGCCGAGCGGCGTCCCGTCATCGAAGGTACCGCGACGATACCATTGGCCGTCCCAGGCGCTGTTCTCCAGCGCTCGTTTCAGCACGGCGGCATGCGCCTGCCAGGCCTCGCTGCGTCCCTTGTCTGCCTGTGCCTTGGCGATCGGCGTGAAATCGCCCAGCGTCTTGAGCAGGAACCAGCCGAGCCATACGCTCTCGCCCCTGCCTTCATCACCGACGCTGTTCATACCGTCGTTCCAGTCGCCGCCGAGGATGAGCGGCAATCCACCTGGACTGCTGCGCTTGACGGCGAGGTCGAGCGCACGGGCGCAATGCTCGTAGAGGGCGACGGATTCGCCACTCTTTTCCGGCAGGAAGAAGGCATCATGCTCGCCCTCGCCGAGCTGCTCGCCCTGAATGAAGGGCAGCTTCTCGTCGAGAATGGCCCGGTCGCCCGTCACGTCGATGTAGTAGGCCACGGCATAGGCCAGCCACACCACGTCGTCGGAGATCAGGGTGCGGACACCGGCGCCGGTGCGCGGCAGCCACCAGTGCTGCACGTCGCCCTCGGTGAACTGGCGTCCCGCCGCATTGAGGATCTGCGCGCGGGCCAGGCTCGGATCATGGACCAGAAGGGCCAGCGTGTCCTGCAACTGGTCGCGGAAGCCGAAGGCGCCGCTTGCCTGATAGAAGGCCGAGCGCGCGCGGATGCGGCACGCCAGGCTCTGATAGGGCAGCCAATGATTGACCATGAAGTCGAGCGTCTGGTCCGGCGTTTCCACCTGGATGGTGTCGAGGAAACCGCGCCATGCGGTTTCCGCCGCCGCAAGACGGCTGTCGAAGTCCGCCTCCCGGTGCTTCGCGATCAAGGCCGCCGCCTCGGCCGCGGTTTCGGCATCGCCCAGCAACCAGAGCAGGCTGATCTCGCTGCCCGCCGGCACCTCGATGTCGCGCGCCAGCGCGGCACAGGGATCGTCGCCGGCCTCGACCCGTCCGGACAGGGCTGTGCCCTTGAGCACCGCCTGCGGACGTTCGCTCGAACCGCCCTGCCCGATGAATTCGGCGCGATCCGCACTGACGGAGTCAGGCTGGCGGTCGCTGGCGAGGAACGCCACGCGGCCACCGAAGTCGAGATTGTACGGATTGGTGGCCAGCAATGCGCCGGTCGAGGCATCCTGCGAGGGGACAATCGTGCCTGCCGTGCGGGACCGGTGCGTGCCCAGAACCCATTCCGCATAGGCATAGACCCGCAGCCGCATCGCGTTCGCCCCGGAATTACGGATGCGCAAGCGCGAAATCTTTACAGGGTCGACGGGGTCGACCACATGCGCAAGCTCCATATCCAGCACGCCGCGCCGGGCGCGGAAACTGGAAAAACCCTGCCCGTGGCTGGCCTCATAGGTCACGGCCGGATCGCGCACGACCGCCGCGATCGGCGAGAAGGCGGCCCCACTGTCGAGATCGTGGATATAGACCCCCTCGCCCGGCCGGTTTGTCACCGGATCGTTCGACCACGGCGTGATCTGGTAGTCGCGGCTGTTGCGGCTCCAGGTGAAGCCTGCCCCTTCGGCCGAAGTATGGAAGCCGAAAGCGTCGTTCGACACCACATTGATCCATGGCTGCGGCGTGACCCTGTGGCCGGTAAGCCGCACGACATAGCGGCGGCCGTCGCCCTCGAAACCGCCGAAGCCGTTCCAGTTGGCCAGTCCCTTTCCATCCGCCGGCTTGTATTTGGCGGGCGCCACCGCCGGCAAGGGCAGCGGCACCGGCGCCTCTTCCCGCGAGGCGGGAGCGGCGGCCGAGCCATTCTGGACCTCGCGCGCCTGCAGGGCCGTGATCTCGGCACGCTCGATCTGGTCGCTGATCGTGCCGTTGCGCGTATGCAGGACCACCCGCGCCGAGGTCAGCAAGGTGCGATAGGTCGGCTCATCCATCAGGTCGCGGCGTACCGCGAAGATATGCTGGCGCGGACCGAGTTCGGAGCCGCGCAGGCGGCTGTTCTCGCACAGATAGTCAATCGCCTGCTGCAGATCCTGCACGTAGGAGGACGACTGCTCGTTGACGATGACCAGATCGGCCGTGAGCCCCCGCGCGCGCATATATTCCTGGTAGCGCAGGCCCTGCGCGACGATTTCGAGGTCGGCCAGATCGTCGATACGGATGGCGAAGATCGGATAGTCGCCCGAAATGCTGGTCGGCCACAGGCTGGACTGCTTGCCAAGCCCGGCGGTGATGGCTTCCGAGGGCAGACGCAGGTTCGGATCGGGATAGATCAGGTAGCGCGCCAGGCTCTGGCCGATGGCAGCATCCGCGAGGCTCAGGCCGAGATGGCGGGTCTGGACCTGTGAGCGGGTCCAGGACAGCATGGCCTGACGGGCAAAGCTTTCGGGATGATCGAGCCGGTTGATCGCGTCATCAAGCTCTTCCCTGTTCGAACCCACGCAAGTCCAGAAAGTGAGCGACACCTTCTTGTTGGCGGGCACGCGTACCCTGCGGCGCAAGGCGGCTATCGGGTCGAGTGTAAACCCGGCGCGGCCTTCAAGCCGCGTGCCTCCGTCCATGGCTGCCGGATCGGCGATGGTGCGTCCGCGCCCGATGAAGGCGCGCCGGTCCGTCTCGGCTTCCGTGTCGCGCGCCAGACCGGCCGGATCGGTGACGAAATGTACGGCAACGATGTCGACCTCGCGCTCGTCGCGCTTGCGCCGGCGGGCGAAGATAGCGCCGTTGTTGGAGGAAATCTCCGTTTCCACGAACATCTTGGAAAAGGCCGGGTGGGCATTGTCCGAAGCCTCGGGCGCCAACACCAATTCGGCAAAGGAGGTCACCTCGATATAGCGGTCGCTCGAACCGTCGTTGTGGAGCGTCACGCGGCGGCCCTCGCCGTGCCCTTCCGAGATGACGATGCATTCCACTTCCGAACGCAGCGATTGCACGCTCTTGGCGAAGGTCGCCTTGTCGTCGGAGAAGTAGGTCTGCGTCACCTCCCCTGGCGCCTGCTTCGGCTCGACGGTGGCAGACCACCATTCGCCGGTGTCGACATCGCGCAGGAAGATGTAGGAGCCCATCCGGTCTTCCACCGGGTCGGGTTGCCAGCGGGTTACGGCGAGGTCGCCCCAGCGGCTGTGACCGGAGCCGGTGGCCGTAACCATCACCGAATAACGCCCATTGGACATCAGGCAGGTGGATCGCAAGGCCGTCGCCGGATCGGGGATGATGCGGGTGTCGAGGCTCTGCGTTTCCTGCTCGTCCAGCAGCGGGCGCTCTTCCGCTTCCGTGCGTACCGTATCGGCGGGGATTTCGCGCGGCGCCTTCTCCTGCAGCAGCAGTTCCGCGGATTCGATCACCGGGTCGGAATGGAAGCGGTCACGCAAACGCCCCTCGAACACGACGTTCGCCACGGCGGCGATGGACATGCCGGAATGGTGTGCATAGTAGTTCAGCACCACGGCATGGTCGGCGCCCTCCGGCACACGTTGCGGGGTGAAGTCCACGGCGTCGTGATAGCCGTAGCGTCCCAGCGCGCCGATGCTCCGCAGCCGCTTCAAGTTCTCCACCGCCTCGCGCGGCATGAACTGCGCCGCCAGAATGGTGGCATAGGGCGCGATCACGAGATTCTGCGCCAGGCCGCGCTTGAGGCCAAGGCCGGGCACGCCGAAATTGGTGTACTGATAGGTCAGTTCGCGGTCGCGGGCATTGTAGGCGGCTTCGGAAATGCCCCATGGCACGTTCCGCTGGCGGCCGTACTGCATCTGGCGCTTGATGACGAGATTGCTGGTCTGGTTGAGCAGGCTGCCCTGCGGCTCCTTCATCACCAGCGGCGGCATCAGATACTCGAACATCGAGCCCGACCACGACATCAGCGCGCCGCGAAAGCCGATCTCCACGATGGGGCGGCCAAGCTTGAACCAGTGCTCGGTCGGCAGGTCGCCCTTGGCGATACCGAACAGCGAGGTCAGGCGCGCTTCCGACGCCAGAAGGTCGTAACAGCTTTCGTCAAGCTGATGCTCCTCCGCGCGATAGCCGATGGAGAGCAGCTTGCGCTCATGGCGCATCAGGAAGGAGAAGTCCATCTCGAAGGCGAAGCGGCGCGCCCGCTCGCGCAGGCGAAGCAGGCGTCCCCGCAATTCCTCGACGGTGCGGTCGTCGCTGTGCGAATCGTGCACATGCGCCTCGCAGGTCGCCTCCAGCCGCGCAGCCCAGTCGACCACCACATCCGAACGGCCGGAGCCGACTTCCGCGTGGATGGCCGCCGCCAGCTTTCTGATCTCGCCGGCCAGCACCGACAGGTTGATGGTGCGGATGGACGCCATCTCGGGCTGTTCCTTGATGGTGTGCACCGCGCGGCGCATGCCATCCAGGCGGTCGGCCAGCCGTTGGCGCAGCGGGCGCAACTGGCGGCGGTCGTCCGGCAATTCGTCAAGGCTTTCATCGAGAATGGCGACAACGTCGAGCACGCCTTCAAAATCGCCATGGAGATGCACCGACGGCGCTTCCGCCCATTCGGCACAAGTTGCCGCGACCGTCACCAGATGGCCGGCGAGATTGCCGCTGTCGACGGCCGAAATGTAAAGCGGATGCAGCGGCTTCAGCGTCTTGGTGTCGTACCAGTTGTACAGGTGCCCGCGTTCGCGCGGCATGTTCTCGATGGTCGACAGCGTTACCTCGATGCGCGAGACGGCATCGGCCATGCTGATCCAGCCGAAATCGCGCGCCGATACCACGGACAGAAGATAGACGCCGATATTGGTCGGCGAACTGCGCGGCGCCACAACCGGTGCCGGACTTTCCTGGAAATTGTCCGGTGGTAGGTGATGATGTTCCTCGGTGACGAAGCTTTCGAAATAATGCCATGTGCGCCGGGCCGCGATACGCAGCGCGTACATGTCGCTGGGCGCCAGGTGCAGCCGATCCTCGGTTTCGGCCGAGCGGCTGATAACCCAGGCGAAGGCCGGCGAGCCGACCCAGAACAGGGCGAAGAAGAAGGCGACGAACGCGCCGGTCGAATCGTTGAAGACCGGAATGGCCAGGCCGGCAACGCCGATGATGACGGCCCCGTACATGGCTGAATAATAGGAGCCGAGGTCGTTCGCCCCGCCCTTGTGAGCCTGCGAGGCGGTGCGCCATTCGAGCAGGTTCTTGCGGGAGACGAAAAGCCGGTAGAGCGTGCGGATGATGGCATCGGCCATCATCCAGGCGGAATGCGCCATCAGCACCATGCGCAGCGCCACCATGGCCGTGCCGAAGGCGATGTCGCGCGCCAGGGCCGAGAAGTGGCCGCGCGGCGTGGAGTCCCGGCTCTTCGGCCACATGCCGTTGACGATGTTGAAGGTCGGCGCCATGAACAGGGTGAGGATCAGCAGCGCCTGCCATTGCGCGGCCTGGGTGAAAGGCAGCAACGTCCATCCGGCAATCGCCGCCATCACCCAGAAGATGGGCGTCAGCGTGCGGCGCAGATTGTCCACCATCTTCCAGCGCGACAGGGCCGGCACCCCCGACAGGGGGTTGATGATGAAGTTGAGAAGCTGCCAGTCGCCGCGTGCCCAGCGGTGCTGGCGCGAGGCATCGACCGAGTAGCGGGTCGGATAGTCTTCCACCAGTTCGACATCGGTGACGAGGGCCGAGCGTGCGAAGGAGCCTTCCACCAGATCGTGGCTGAGAATGGTGTTTTCCTCGAAGCGATCCCGCAGAGCCGCCTCGAACGCATCGATGTGGTAGAGGCCCTTACCGGTGAAGGTGCCGGCGCCGAACACGTCCTGATAAAGATCGGACACAGCGAAAACATAGGGATCGAGGCCACGATCCGTCGAGAACACGCGCTGGAAGAACGAGGCCTCGTCGCCCGTGGTCAGCGAGGGCGTAATGCGCGGTTGCAGGATCGTGTAGCCGGCATTGACCTTCTTGCTGGCCGCATCGAAATGCGGGCGATTGAGCGGATGGGCGAGCTTGCCGATCAGCTTGGCCACGGCATCGCGCGTGGTGCGGGTGTCGGCATCCAGCGTCATCACATAGACGACGTTCTCCGGCAGCGGGGCATCCGGCGGCATGAAAGTGGTGTCGCCGTCGCCGCGCAGCAGCAGGTTCAGTTCGTGCAGCTTGCCGCGCTTGCGCTCCCAACCCATCCAGACGCCTTGCGAGGGGTTGTAGAGCCGCCGCCGGTGCAGGAGATGAAAGCGCGGCGTGCCCGTCGTCGGGTAGCGCTGGTTGAGACGAGCGATTTCGGCGCGGGCGAAATCGAGGATTTCCATATCGGCCTGGTCAAGCTCCGCATGGCTGTCGGGCCAGTCGGAGAGAAGCGCGAAATAAAGCTCGTCCGAGACATTGGCGAGGTGGTGCACTTCGATATTGCGGATGTTCTCCTCGACATCGTCGCGCGACCCTATCAACGACGGCACCACGACGAGGGTGCGCGCTTCGGTGGGTATGTCGTCCTTGTAGTCATAACCGACGAGACGTGTCGGCTTGAGGAACAGAAGCACCACCGTGTTGAAGAAACCGAGCATACCCTCGCTTGCCGGCACCGCGAACAGCACCAGCATCAGCACGATGGCCCACACCGGCAGGCCGAGCACGGCGAGCGCGTTGCCGCTCAGATAAAGCAGCAGCGCGGTGAGCGCGAACACGGGAACGAAGATGCCCAGCCAACCCGCCTTGCGGAAGGATCGCTTCAGCGACAGGCCGAAAGGCGGGTGATAGCCGATTTCCTTTTCCAGCACCTCGCGGCAGGCGCCGACGAGATAGAAACCGACATCGGAAGGCTCCCCGCCGGCGCCCGGGCGGCCGACCGACCTGGCCGCCATATCGACCGCAGTCTCGGCCACACTGTATTCTGAGCGGCCGGAGCGCCGCGCCAGTTCCTCGATGGCCGTGCGGTATTGGTCGCGCGAAGAGAAATCGAGCGCGGAATAGTCGGCCTTCTGGCGCAGGACCTCGTCGATGCGGCTGACTTCCTCGAACCAGACTGTCCAGTCGACGTCGTTGATGAGGCGCAGGCCGCGGATGATGTTGCCGGTGGTAACGTTGCCGGCCGAAAGCGTCTGATGCTCGGCCATGATGATCTGCTCGGCGTCCGAATCGGATTTCTCCAACTCGCCTTCCAGCCATTCGAGCGCCCTGCCCGCATTCTGCGATCCGTCACGCAAGCGATAGAGGAGTTGGGTCGCGAAGGTGGTGTCGCGGGCATAGGCGCCGTAACGGCTCAGCATTTCCTCGCGCTCGCCGCCGTCGGCCGAGGCAAGCGCTCGATCCGCGACCTCGTTGGCGATCACGCGCATCTGGCGCGCCCGCTCGACCCGCAGGGCAAGCCGGCGCAAATTCTCGATCAGGACAAAGCGCAGCAGGGACGGCAGGGCCCAGATCTCACCGATCTTCATCGGCTCGACGGACTGGAACCCTTCGACGATCGCCTTGAATGTCTGCGCCGAAACGGAGCTGTCCGAATGCGCGACATAGGCCCAGGCGATCGCCAGGGCGCGAGGCACGCTGGTGCCGTCCGGAAGGTCGAGGGTCGGCAACTGGCGGTAGAAGCGGCGCGGCAGGTCGCGCTTGATCTGGTAGATGGTTTCCTCGACCAGATAGTTGTTATCGAGCAGCCATTGCGCGGCTGGCGTAATCGTTTCGCCCTTGGCCTGTGCGGAGTTGGTCGAGCGATAGACCTCCAGTATCCTGGCGGCGCTTTCGCGGATACGGGTCTGGAAATCGAAGGTGCCGAGCCCGGCCAGGCTCTGCGTTTCGCCCTCGGCCATCTGCGTGCCGAGCAGCCGCAGCCTGTCTTCCTGGTAGAACTGAGCCCTTATCGGCAATTCCGCCGCCAGGGGCATGGCAGCGGTTTGGGCTTCAAGGCGATCCGGGCTGATCTGAATATTCATTAAAAATCCACAAGGCGAAAAACGGGCGTGGCATCGGGGAGGCCATTGCAACCATAAACCGTTTTAAATGAGAATGGTTGCATCGCGCGACAGGCCGGGAGTCCTGGCTTCTCCCCTGCCCGCCACTCTGGCTGTTTCCCCCAATCCTAGAAGCGAAGCGCGTCGATCGAAAGGAAAGAATTCAGGCTTTTTCGTGTTCTGGGCGGGGTATGGCGGTTGCCGGCGGCCAACTCCGATAACGCTTTGCAACAGCCCTTAACGAAGAGGCCAAGGCGCGTGAGTCCCTGCAGATTGGAACGATGCCGCGCCCTTCGGACAAGACGGGCGCGGCACCGGCACTCTTGTCAGACAGCGGCGGTGACGATGATCTCCACCTTGTATTTGGGAGCGGCCAGCTTGGCTTCGCCGGTCGCACGGGCCGGAGCGTGTCCCTGCGGCACCCACTCGTCCCACACCTTGTTCATCTCGGCAAAGGTCGACATGTCGGAGAGCCAGATGATCGCCTGAAGGATCTTGGTCTTGTCGGAGCCGACCTCGGCGAGCAGCCTGTCGACGGTGGCCAGAATATCGCGGGTCTGCGCCTCGACGCTTTCACCCTCACCCACCTGACCGGCCAGATAGGCGGTGTTACCATGCACGACGACTTGGCTCATGCGCTGGCCAACTTCGACACGACGAATGCTCATTTTGTCTTCCTTCCTGAAACCTGTCCGCCCTGACTGGGCAGGGCTTGTGTAGATAGAGCATTCCTCCACGGCAAGCCCGGCAGGGAGCGAAGATGAGGGCATGTCGCAAAAACACCGCGATGGCAGTTCCATATCTTGTCTGCGACCTTCAGCTTTGGCATGAAGGGCGCGCCCGCCGCAGGTCATGCGGCTCCCAGTCCTTCCAGAGGTATCCATGGAAATCCGTCAGATCAGCGAAGACTATTCGGTCACCGGCCAGATCGCGCTCGAGGACGTGGCACAGATCAAGGCGGCCGGCATCAAAAGCGTGATCTGCAATCGTCCTGACGGCGAACAGGTGGACCAGCCCACGCAGGATGCGGTGCGCGCGGCCGTCGAGGCAGCGGGCCTGACCTTCCGCTATATTCCGGTCGTGAGCGGCCAGATGACCGCCGACAACGTCGCTGATCAGGCCAAGGCACTGGAGGAGCTTCCGGCTCCGATTCTCGCCTATTGCCGCTCCGGCACCCGCTGCACCAATCTCTTCCTGGCCATTCAGCAGTCGAAGGCCTGACCTCGGCCCGCCTCAGATACGCAGGCCATAGCGCAGGCCGTCATAGATCGCGGCATGTATATTGCGCGAGGCGACGGCGTCGCCGATCCGGAACATGATCAGGCCGCGTTCGCCGTTGCGGACCGGGAAGATATCGCCGCCGTGCACCAGCCGCTCATAATCGATGGCGCCCCGGTTTCGCGACAGCGGCTTGAGGGCGAGATAGAGGTCATCGAGCGGCGCGGTGCCATGTTCCACCACCACCTGATCGACGCACCGCTCGGCGCTCCAGCCGTCGGCGAAATCCGACCCCAGCGTGGCCACGAGCTGGTTGCCCTCGCGCCGCACCGATCTCAGGCGCGTGTTGATGGTCACGGTGACGCCCTTTTCGTGGAAGACGCGCATATAGGGCACATGGTTCATGCCGCCCATTTCCGGCGCGAAGAACCGCTCCGGTGAAACCAGTTCCAGCTTCGAGCCGGCATTGGCGATCACCTCGGCCGTGCCCATGCCCTGATGGCCGCCATTGTCGTCGAACAGCAGCACGGTCTCGCCCGGTTTGACGCTGCCGGCCATGATGTCCCAGCTTGAGGTGACGAGATCGTCGCCGGCCTCAAGAGGCGGATTCTGCGGCAGGCCACCCGTCGCGGCCACGACCACATCTGGCGCCAGCGCCAGAACATCGTCCTGCTCTGCCCATGTGTCGTAGCGCATTTCGACGCCCAACCGGTCCAGCTCCGCCAGCCGCCAGTCGACGATGCCGATCAACTCCCTGCGGCGCGGGTTCTGGGCGGCGAGCCTGACCTGGCCGCCGGCTTCGCCCGTGGCTTCCAGAATGGTGACGGAATGACCGCGCTCGGCGGTGACGCGCGCCGCTTCGAGGCCGGCTGGCCCCGCACCGACGACGACGATCTTCTTCAGCGGCCCATCCGTCCTGCGGATGATGTGCGGGATGGCCGCCTCGCGCCCGGTGGCGGCATTGTGGATGCAAAGTGCCTCACCGCCTTCATAGATGCGGTCAAGGCAATAGGTTGCACCCACACAGGGGCGGATCTCGTGTTCGCGGCCTTCCATCACCTTCTTGACGATGTGCGGATCGGCAATATGAGCCCGCGTCATTCCGACCATATCGAGCTTGCCGGTGGCGATCGCATGGCGCGCGGTGGCGACATCGGCGATGCGTGCCGCATGAAAGGTCGGGAACTTCGTTGCCGCCCTCACCTCTCCGGCGAAATCCAGGTGCGGGGAAGAGCGCATGCCGGTGATGGGGATCACCTTGGTAAGCGCGGCGTCCGTCTCGATGGACCCGCGGATGATGTTGAGGAAATCGATGCGGCCGGACCCCGCCAGCCGCTGGGCGATCTCCACGCCTTCCTCCCGGGAAAGGCCGGTGGCGAAATCCTCGTCGGCCACCAGCCTGATGCCGACGACAAACGCGTTCCCGACCGCCTTGCGGATCGCGTCGAGCACCATGAAGGTAAAGCGCAGCCGGTTTTCGAGCGGCCCGCCGTGCTCGTCCTCGCGATGGTTGGTGGCGGGCGACCAGAACCCGTCCATCAGATGGCCGTAGGCCTCGAGTTCGATGCCATCCAGTCCCGCCGCCTGACAGCGCTGCGCGGCGGCGGCATAGTCCGCCACGATGCGCTCCATGTCCCAGTCCTCGATGGCCTTGGGGAAGGAACGGTGCGCGGGCTCCCGCACCGGTGACGGCGCCAGCACCGGCAGCCAGTCCCCCTTGTTCCAGCCGCTGGTGCGGCGGCCGAGGTGGGTGATCTGGATCATCACCTTGCAGTCATGCTCATGGCAGGCATCGGCCAGTTCGGAGAGCCACGGCACGATGGCGTCGTCATAAAGGTGCAGATTGCCGAAGGCAGGCGGGCTGTCGCGCGAGACGATGGCCGAACCGGCCGTCATGGTCAGCGCCATGCCACCCTTCGCCTTTTCCGCGTGATAAAGGCGATAGCGCTCCTTGGGCATGCCGTCCTCGGAATAGGCCGGCTCGTGGCTGGTGGACATGACGCGGTTCTTCAGCGTCAGATGCTTGAGCTGATAGGGCTGGAGCAAAGGGTCCTGGCTGGCCATCGTCTTTCCCGGTATGCGATGCTGGCGGTTCTGTTCGCTAAAGCGTGTCGCGATCTTTCAGATTCGCTCCTTACGCTTTAAGCGATTGTTTTTACGCATGTCGTTGTCCCGAAACCGGTTCCCACTTTCGGGCGACATGCTTGTGTGCCGGATGCCGGTTCCTATTCGGTCTCTCCGGCGAAGCATTCGAGTTCGCTCAGCCGCCAGCCATTCGTCTTCGACGCAATGTCGGCGACCTTCCAGCGGCCATCGATGTTCTTGAGCGACCACACCATTTCGCGGGAGGCGTCCTCGCTGTCGGCAAACAGGTCGAATGTCGCGGTTACCTCGGCCTGGTCGCCATTGACGGTTTCGGAAAGCTTCAGCGTGCGGGCAAGTTCGGCATCGTCGAAATCCTGCGCGTCCAGTGCCGGATCGGCATCTATGCAGGGCAGGCCGTCTGCGCTGGCGAGCGCCGCATCGTTCTGGTCGAACAGCTTTTTCACCGGCTCGACCAGACGGTCACGATAGTCCGGATCGCCCACGAACCGCCCCTGCGTGTAGAAGAACTTCACGGCATCGGATGCCGGGCCGGCCATGGCGGCGGCCGGAACGAGGCTTCCCAGGACGAGGGCAAGCAGCGGCAGTTTCATCATGATCCTCCTGCGATGAACCTGCCTTTCAATACCATGCATCCTCCATAGCGTCCTTGCGGCGCGCCATGAAATCCTGAAGCGCCTCGTCGATCGACTGATCGAGGGGCGGCGCTTCATATTCAGCCAGCATCTTCTTCCAGCGCCGATTGGCACGGGTGGCGGCATCCAGCGAACCTGCCGCTTCCCATTTCTCGAACGGCTCATTGTCGGCGATCTCGGAATCCCAGAAAGCCGTCTCGTAGTTGGCCAGCGTATGGGCGGAGCCGAAGAAGTGATTGCCGGGTCCGACCTCGCGGAAGGCATCGAGCGCCAACTGGTTGTCGTCGATCTTCACGCCGTCGAGATAGGTATGCAGCGCACCGCAGAAATCCGCATCCATGACGAATTTCTCGTAGGACATGGAGAGCAGCCCGTCGAGGAAACCGGCCGAATGCAGGATGAAGTTGGCGCCGCAATGCACCGCCGCCAGCATCGACATGGTGCCCTCGTTCATCGCATGCGCATCCGGCAGCTTGGAGGTGGTGAAGTTGCCGGAACAGCGCAGCGGCAGGTTGAGCCGCCGAGCCAGTTGGCCGATCACCATGGAGCCGACGGCCGGTTCGGGCGTGCCGAAGGTGGGGGAGCCCGAGCGCAGGGACATGGAAGACAGGAAATTGCCGAAGATCACCGGCGCGCCCGGCCGTTCGAGTTGGGTGAGCGCGCAGCCGGCCATGGTCTCGGCCAGGGATTGCGCAATCGCCCCGGCGTTGGTCACCGGCCCCATGGCACCGCCGAGGATGAAGGGCACGATCACCGCGGCCTGGTTGGCGCGTGCATAGGCGCGCAGTGCCAGTGTCATGGTGCCGTCCCAGACCAGCGGCGAGTTGACGTTGACATTGCCGAGGATCACGCAGTTTTCATCGGCAAAGTCGCGCCCGAACACGATGCGGGCCATCTCGATGGAATCCTCGGCCCGGGATTCGGCGGTGACCGAGCCCATGAAGGCACGGTCGGAATATTTGATATGGCTGTAGACCATGTCGAGATGGCGTTTGTTGACCGGCACATCGACCGGTTCGCAGATCGTGCCGCCCGAATGGTGCAGCCATGGCGAGGACTGGGCGAGCTTGATGAAGTTGCGGAAGTCCTCGATGGTGCCGTAGCGGCGGCCCTTGTCGAGGTCGATGACGAAAGGCGAGCCGTAGGCCGGCGAGAACACGACCTTGTTGCCGCCGATCTGCACCGAGCGCGCGGGATTGCGTGCATGCTGGGTGAATTCCGCTGGCGCCGTCTTCAGCACCTCGCGCAGCAGGCCCGGCTCGAACTTCACCAGCACGCCGTCGACCTTGGCGCCGGCCTTGCGCCACAGATCGAGCGCTACCGGATCGTCGCGAAATTCGATGCCGATTTCGGCCAGGATGCGGTCGGCCGTTTCCTCGATACGGACGAGATTTTCTTCCGACAGGATGTCGTAGGTGGGAATGCCGCGGACGATATAGGGACGGCCGAGCCCTTGCGGCCCATGCGAGCGCTGCTCGCGCCTGGCGTGGCGCCCGCCCCTTTCCCGACGCGAAGGTTGACCGCTTGTCTCGGCAACGGCTTCGACAGTACCCATGTCCTCCCCTCCGGATCCGATACGCATTGCACGAATATCATGCTAACTCCGGTCGATCCGGCTGTAACGCCTGAAAATCGTGATTGATCGTATGAGTTTTAATTATGCGACAGGCACCACCCCTCCCCTCGCAGGCGGCATGATTTGGCTGGGGGCGAACGGCACCGGTCGCTTTCTTAGCCCGACAGAATCCGGCTAATGTAGCGCCATGCCGATCCGCCAGCTTTCCGAAACCATGATCAACCAGATCGCCGCCGGCGAGGTGATCGAGCGCCCTGCCTCGGTGGTGAAGGAATTGGTCGAAAATGCGCTGGACGCCGGTGCCGGCCGCATCGAGATCGTCACCGGCGGCGGGGGCCTCAACCTCATCCGCGTGACCGACGACGGCTCGGGCATGAACGCGCAGGAGCTGCCGCTGGCCATCGGCCGCCACTGCACTTCCAAGCTCGCCGACGATATCCACGACATCCGCTCGCTGGGTTTCCGGGGCGAGGCCCTGCCCTCGATCGGTTCGGTGGCGCGGCTTTCCATCCGCTCGCGAGCGCAGGACGGCGACAGCGGGGCAGAGATCGGGGTTGAAGGCGGGCACATTACGCCGGTGCGGCCGGCGCCTGCCAATCGCGGCACCACCGTTGAGGTGCGCGACCTGTTCTTCGCCACGCCGGCCCGGTTGAAGTTCATGAAAACCGAGCGCGCCGAAAGCTCGGCGACCAGCGACATCGTCCGGCGCATCGCCATAGCCTTCCCCTCGGTCCGCTTCACCCTGGCGGGAGCCGACCGCACGACGCTCGACCTGCCGGCGACCGGTGATGCGCCGGACGGGCATCTGGAGCGCATCGCGCAGGTGATGGGGCGGGAGTTCGCCGACAACGCGATCCCCATCGATGCCATGCGCGAAGGCGTCCATCTGCAGGGCTATGTGTCGATCCCCTCCTACACCCGCGCCAACGCGCTCCAGCAATATGCCTATGTCAACGGCCGGCCGGTGCGCGACAAGCTCTTCGCCGGCGCGGTGCGCGGTGCCTATACCGATGTGCTGCCGCGTGACCGCCATGCCGTGACCGTGCTGTTCCTGACGCTCGATCCGGCCACGGTGGACGTCAATGTGCATCCGGCCAAGGCAGATGTGCGGTTCCGCGAGCCCGGACTGGTGCGCGGGCTCATCGTCGGCGCGATCCGCCAGGCGCTGGCCGATGCCGGCATCCGGGCCGCGACCACCGGGGCGGCCGGGATGATAGCGGCCTTCCGCTCCGCGCCTCCACCATCGGACGGCGGCGGCGCGTCTTTCATTCCCCGGAACGGAACGCCGTTTCGACCGGCGGCGGGTTTCGATCTTCAGGCGTCGCCCTATCGGCCGCTCGTCAACGGGCTTGCCGAAAGCCGGCAAGCCGCTTTCACGCCGATGACAGCAGCCAGCGCGGACATGCGGGCTGGCCAGGCGGAAGCCGACGAGCAATTGCAGCGGACGACCCTCGGCGCCGCGCGAGCGCAGGTGCACGAGAACTATATCGTTGCCCAGACCGGGGATTCGCTGGTCATCGTCGATCAGCATGCAGCCCATGAGCGGCTGGTCTACGAGGCGCTCAAGACGGCCCTGCATTCGCGCCCGGTGCCTTCGCAAATGCTGCTTCTGCCCGAAATCGTGGACCTTCCGGAAGACGATGCCGAGCGTCTCGCCCTGCATGGCGAGACCCTGGCGCACTTCGGCCTGCGGCTCGAACGGTTCGGGCCTGGCGCGGTGGCGGTGCGCGAGACGCCTGCCATGCTTGGCGAAGTCGACGTCCCGCAACTGGTGCGCGACCTGGCCGACGAGATCGCCGACCATGACACCACCGAAACGCTGACCGAACGGCTCCATCACATTGCCGCGACCATGGCCTGCCATGGTTCGGTGCGTTCCGGTCGTCGCCTCAAGCCCGAGGAGATGAATGCGCTGCTGCGGCAGATGGAAGCGACGCCGGGGTCCGGCACCTGCAATCACGGCCGCCCGACTTATATCGAGCTCAAGCTGGCCGACATCGAGCGCCTGTTCGGCCGGCGCTGACCCAAACTTGACCTCGCCACTTTTTGCGGCGATGACATGCTGATTGAATCTGGTACGCTTCCATGATGAACCGCTTTGAAGGTCCCGGCAGCCGGGAGGCCCGCATCCGTTATCTCGATGGTGACTTTCAGGTCACCAGCCCCGGCGCTTATGTCCGGTGCGCGGTGACGGGCGAGCACATCACGCTCGACGAGCTGAAATACTGGAGCGTCGAGCGGCAGGAAGCCTATGCCAGCGCAAGGATTTCCTTCGAGCGCGAGCTGGAAATGAACCCGGACCTGCGCAGCCGGGCGAAGTAGCAGGATACGGCACCTCGATCGGACATCCGGGAAAGCCGCGAACCGGTTCCCGTTTCGATCCGATGCCTTATCCCGCCAGACGCCGCAATTTCCAGCTTTCCACCGTCTCGTTGATGATGCGGGCCGGCGCCTGCTCCTGATCGAATACGGTTTCGATCTCCAGCACGTTCAGATGCTTCAGGAATTCGGGGCTGGCCGCGCCGTGGCGAAGCCGCACCGCATCCTTGGCGGTCGTGATCAGTTCCAGATCCTCTGCCCTAGCCATCGCCAGCAATTCGTCCAGCTCATCCGCGGCGTAGAAATGATGATCGGGAAAGGGGCGGGTCAGAACCACCGTCGCGCCGGCCTTTGACACGGTGTCGAAGAATTTCTCCGGATGGCCGATGCCGGCAAAGGCAAGAAAGCGTCGCCCGGCGAAGCGCCCGGCATTGCACGGCCGGGTCCGGGCATCGAAGATCGGCTTGCCGGCGCGGGCCGCCTGCCGCACCACGGCATCGGCCGCGCTTCCCTCGCCCATGCGCAGGAGCGCGTGGGCATGGACAAGCTGGTCGACCACCCTGGCCCGCAAGGGGCCGGCGGGAATGACGCGGCCGTTGCCGAGCCCATAGCGTGCATCCACCACCATCAGCGCGTAGTCGATATGAATGCGGGCGCTCTGGAAGCCGTCGTCCATGATGAGGAAATTGCAGCCGTGCTGCTCCATGAGGAGTCGCGCCCCGGCGGCACGGTTCGCCGTCACCGCTACCGGCGCATGCTCGGCCAGAAGCAGCGGTTCGTCACCGACATGCCTGGCCGCATCATGATGGGCATCGACGATATGCGGGCTGGAAAAGCCGCCGCCATGGCCGCGCGACAGGATGCCGGGCGCAAACCCCATGCTACGCGCCTGCTTCGCCAGCGCGATGGCCACCGGCGTCTTGCCGGTGCCGCCTACGGTGAAATTCCCCACGCACAGCACCGGGGCGGACATCTTCTCGCGCCGCGCCTTGTGCAGCCGGCGACCGGCGACGAAGGCATAGGCGGCGGAAAGCGGCGAAAGGCCAAATGCGCGCCAGTCCGGCTTTTCCCACCAAAAAGGCGGTGCCTCGCTCGCCATGTCAGCCCTTGCCCGCCCGGCTCAGCCTGGCCTGCACGACCAGCGGCTGGATGAAAGGCTCCAGCACCTTCATGGTGGCCGAAAGGGCGCCGCGCATGTCCTGCACGGTTGCGGCGGCGGCCGTCATCATGGTGCGGCGTGCTTCTTCGTTCACCAGCAGATAATTGACGGCGCCGGCCAGCATGTTGCGGTCACGCACCAGCTTGGCCCCGCCCCGGTCCAGCAGCCGCTTGTAGGCTTCGCGGAAGTTCTGGACATTACGGCCGGCGAGGACGGCCGTATCCAGCATGGCTGGTTCGAGCGGATTCTGTCCGCCGGTAGAGGATAGCGACCGGCCGACGAAGGCGATTTCCGTAAGACGCAGATAAAGCCCCATCTCGCCGATCGTATCGCCGAGCAGAATGTCGGTGTCGGCGGCAATCGGCTGGCCGAGGCTGCGGCGCACCAGCTTGAGGCCCATGGAGCCGATCTGTTCCGCCAGTTCTTCAGCGCGGGCCGGATGGCGGGGTACGACGATGGAGAGCAGGCCGGGATGGCGCTTGCGCAGGGCGGCATGGATTTCCGCCGCCATCTTCTCCTCGCCTTCGTGGGTCGAGACGGCGGCCCATGTCGGCCGATTGCCGATCTGACGCTTCAGGATCTGCAACGCCTTTTCGTCCACCGGAGGGGGCGGCGTGTCCACCTTGAGGTTGCCGGATACGGTAACCGGCCGCGCGCCCAGCGTGCGGAAGCGTTCGCCGTCGATCTCGGATTGCGCCACGACATGGGCAAGGTTCTCGAACAGGGCTTCGGCAAGGCTCGTCCGCTTCTTCCACGAAGCGAAGGAACGGTCCGACATGCGCCCGTTGACCAGAACTTGCGGCACGTTGCGGGCACCGAGTTCCAGGATGGTCATCGGCCAGATCTCGGACTCGGCGATGATGGCAAGGTCCGGCACCCAGTGGTTCAGGAAACGGCTGACGGCCGGCTTGATGTCGAGCGGCACATATTGATGGATGACGCTGTCGCCCAACCGCTCGGTCACCACCTTGGCCGAGGTTACGGTCCCCGTGGTCAGGATGACGTTGACGCCGTAACCGAGGATGGTCTGCACCAGCGGAACGACGGCGATCGTCTCGCCGACGCTGGCGGCATGCACCCAGATCAGCGGCCCGTCGGGGCGCTCCTGCCCGGCAATGCCATAGCGCTCGCGGGTACGGCCCTTGTCTTCCTTGCCCTTGGAGGCGCGCCAGGCCACGTAAGGACCCATCAGCGGATAGGCTGCGGCTCCGGCATAACGGTAAAGGGTCAGCAGGGTGCGGGCGGCGCGTTCGCTCATCGCGCCCCGTCCACCAGGCTGTAGGCTTTTGCCGTTGCTTCGTTCAGCGAACTTGTCACTTCCTGCCTTTTGCGTTCCATTTCCGCATCGTCGGCATCCTTGGCCACGAAGACGGGCGTGCCGACCACGATGGAAGAGCGCCCGAACGGCAGGTTGATGGTCGTCTTGTCCCAGCTTTTTTCCAGCACCTTGCGGCGGCTGGTGGCGATGGCCGCCGGCAGGATCGGCCGGCCGGAAAGACGGGCAAGCAGGACGATGCCAAGTCCGGCGTCGCGCGGGGTGCCATGGGGAATATCTGCGATCATGGCGACGTTCTTGCCGGCCACCAGCGACTTTTTGAGGGCAATCAATGCCTTGGCGCCGCCCTTGTCGAGATGGCGGGCGTTGTCGCGCCCTCCCGAGCCGCGCACCGCCTCAATACCGAATTTCTCGACCACCAGCGCGTTGAGCTCGGCATCTGCGCTGCGCGACACCATGGCCACAAGCGGCCGCCCCTTGGGATAGAATACGGGCGCCATGATGTGCTGGCCATGCCACAGCGCGATGATGCCCGGTTCGAGATGGCCGTATTCGCCACCCGCGATGGCGGTCGAACCCTTGGTCAGCGGATTGGTGAGCCGGATGAAGCGCAGCGCCTGCGCCAGCAGGCTGGCGACAGCGGATTTGGCGAAGCGCGACTGCGCCAAGGGCTGGCGAATCCGGCGCCACAGCCGTTTCGACGCCTTCTGGCGCTTGTCACCGGAGGCGGACGATCTGCTCCGCACCGATGCGGCTTCCTGCTTCATGCTCAAGCGTCAACCTTGTGTTCCGGATCTAGCAGCCTGTGCAGATGCACCACGAAATAACGCATATGGGCATTGTCGACGCTTGCCTGTGCCTTGGCCTTCCAGGCTGCATGGGCTGCCTGATAGTTCGGATAAATGCCCACTATTTCCAGCGCGTTGAGATCGCGGAACTGGTTGCTGCCAAGTTCCTTCAATTCGCCGCCGAACACCAGATGCAGAAGCTGCTTGTCGTCACCGCTGCTCATGTTCATCCTTTATCGGTAGAATTGCTGGCTTGGTCTAATCCAAACCGGCAAATATTTAAACCTGTACCAATACCCAAACTTCTAAGAATGCGTTGCAGCGCCTTCCGGCTGGGCAATGACGGCGGCAAGCTCGGCCAGGAGTTCGCCACTCCCGGCGATCAGCGCGCCATGGCGGATACGCTCGCCGGCGAACGGCGGGATACGCCCGGTCGCATCCAGCAGCGAGCCGCCCGCTTCTTCAAGGATCAACGCCGCCGCGGCAAGGTCCCAATCATGGGAATCCGGCTTGACGAAGGAGGCGTCGATGCGCCCGTCGGCGATCATGGCTAGGCGGTAGGCGAGCGACGGCACATAGTCGACCCGTTGGGTGCGGGCGAGCAAATCCGGCTCCAGACGGTCGACGAGCGCCTTGGGACCGGCGATTTCGGGTTGCGGTCCGGGCGCCCTCACCGCAAGCCGCTTGCCGTCGAGAAAGGCCCCGGTGCCATGTGACGTCCAGAAAACCTCGCCCTTCGCCGGACAATCCAGCACACCGGCCAGCGACCTGCCCTGCTCGACCACCGCGACGCTGACGCACCAGGTCGAATTGCCGGCAAGGAATGCCCGCGTCCCGTCGATGGGATCGACGACGAAGGTGCGTCGCGCCGCAAGCCTGCTGCGGTCATCGGCAGTCTCTTCGGACAGCCAGCCATAGTCAGGCCGGGCCTTCAGAAGCGTTTCGCGTAGGAATTTGTCGGCGGCATAGTCGGCTTCGCTGACCGGAGACGTGCCGGCCTTAATCCACACCTGGGGATCCTTGCCGAAATAGCCCATGGCGATGGCGCCGGCCTGCTTCGCGGCCTCGCGCAGAAGGACCAGATCTTCCTCCGGTGCCGGAAGGCCGGGTTTGTCAGCTTCCGGCAAGGGTCATTCCTTCGATGAGCAAGGTGGGTGCCGCGGTGCCGAAATTCCGGTCCAGGTCATTGGCCGGCGTCATGCGCAGGAACATGTCCTTGAGATTGGAAGCGATGGTGACCTCCGAGACGGGATAGGCCAGTTCACCGTCCTCGATCCAGAAGCCGGATGCGCCCCGGCTGTACTCGCCGGTGACCATGTTGACGCCTTGTCCAAAGACTTCAGTTACATAGAAGCCGCTTTTCAACCCATGTATCAGGTCTTGAGGCGAAACCTCTCCGGCCTCGATGGTGAAGTTGGTGGAGGAAGGCGACACCGACGAGCCGTGGCGTGCGCCGCGCCCGTTGGTGACGAGGCCCAGTTCCAGCGCTGCCGAGGTCGACAGCAACCAGTGGTTCAGCACGCCCTTGTCGACCATCACCAGCTTTTCGCCGGCCACGCCTTCGCCGTCGAAGGGACGCGAGGCCTGGCCGCGCCGGCGCAGAGGATCATCGGTCACCGTAATCGCGGCATTGGCAACCTTGCCGCCCATCATGTCGCGCAGGAAGCTGGTCTTGCGGGCGACAGCCGCGCCGTTGATCGCTCCGGCAAGATGGCCGGCAATGCCGCGCGCCACGCGCGGGTCGTAGATCACATCGACCGTACCCGTCGCCGCCTTGCGTGCGCCGAGGCGTTTCACCGCCCTTTCACCGGCCTTGCGACCGATATCCTCCGGCGAATCCAGGTCGGCGAAATGCTGGCGCGAGGAGAATTCGTAGTCGCGCTCCATGCCGGTTCCCTCGCCGGCGATCACGCTGGTGGAGCGGGAAAACCGCGTCGCCGCATAGTGCCCGACAAAACCGCCGGACGTGGCGAGCACCAGCCCGCCCATGCCCGCGCTGGCGCTGCTGCCGGCCGAATTGGTCACTCCCTTCACGGCAAGGGCTGCGGCCTCGGCAGCCAGCGCATCGTCCTTCAGCCGTTCGGCCGGTATTTCGGTGGCGTCGAACAAATCGAGATCAGCTTGCCGCTTCATCAGAAGGGACGGGTCGGCAAGGCCCTGGTAGGGGTCTTCCGGCGACACCTTGGCCATGGCGACCGCCCTTTCGGCCAGGGTGGCCGGATCGGAGGCCGCCGTTGCCGAAACGCTGGCAACGCGCCTGCCGATGAAGACACGCAGCGAGACGTCCTCGCTTTCCGAGGATTCGGTCCCTTCAACCTTGCCGAGCCGCACCGAGACGCCGGTGGAGCGGCCGAGGATGGCGACCGCGTCGGCCGCGTCGGCTCCGGCCTTTCTCGCCGCTTCGACCAGTGCGGAAACACGGTCGGTCAGCTTTGCGGCGTCGATCTTGTCTGTCATGTCGAGTTCCCGTGGCGGGTGAGAATGCAGGCCCTTGCGTCCCCATCTATTGTCGACGCCCCGCTTTCGCAATGGCGAAGGGATATGCAGGCGGTTTTTGCGGCGATATCAATGCTTTTGGGGCTCATAGCGGGCCTTTGCCGCTTCCTCGACCCTGCGCTTGACCTCGTCCTTGATCGAGGCGGTTTCCTTCATCACCGCATCGATCTTGAGGAAATCGAGCACCCTGAATTTCGAGACCGGCGGCCGGATCAATATGTCGGGCCGGCTCTGGCTCAGCTTGCTGTCGATGATCGATTGCATCATGAGCTGGGTGGCGCCGAACATCAGGTCGATGGAATTCGGACGCCGCAGGCCGTTTTCGACAGGGGCGCCGACCACGTCGATGGCGACCACGATATCCGCCTCATGGTCGACAAGGTCGAAAGGAACGGGGTTGTAGATGCCGCCGTCGATCAGCACCCTCCCGCCGCGCGTCACCGGCCTGAAAACGGCCGGAATCGCGGCCGAAGCGGCCAGGGCCGAGATCAGATCGCCTTCCTCCAGAACGGCGAGCTTGTGACCGTAATAGTCGGTCGCCGTCACCTTCAGGGGAATCTGCAACTGGGCAAAGCTGGAGGGTATGATTTCGGGCAGGAAGGCCTTCAGGATGCGCTCGACGTTGAACTGGCTGACATGCAGCCCGCCCTTCATCAGGTCGGCGAAACTGTCGGGCCGGGCCTGCCACATGCGGCTGGCGACCTCCGAGCGACGCGACAGGATCGAGCGGGCATAGTCGCGGATTTCGCGGCCCGTCATTCCCGACGCCATGGCGGCGCCGACAATCGCGCCGATCGACGAGCCGGCAATGGCAACGGGCTTGATGCCGAGTTCATCGAAGGCCTCGACGACATGGATATGCGCGAGGCCTCGCGCTCCGCCACCACCGAAGGCTATGCTGAATGTCGGGCTCATTGGACATTTGCCTTGTGCGCTTCGGGGCCGACCAGCATCATGGCCGGCTCGGTGGTGAGCAGTCTGGTGGCGACCCTTTTCACGTCCTCCACCGTAACGGCTTCGAGCAGTGCCGGCCGCCGCTCGATATAGTCCCTGCCAAGCCCGGCGAGCTGCAACTCCACCAATGTGCTGGCGATCGCGCCCGACGAGCTCAGATTGTTGATGGCATAGGCGCCGATCAGATATTTCCGGGCCGCTTCCAGTTCGGCAGCGGTCGGCCCCTCCTGCGCCATGCGCCGGGCCACATCCCGTACCACCTCGATCGTTTCGGCAGCTCTGTCCGAGCGGGTCGCGGTGCTGATCCCGAGGAAAGAGGAATAACGGCGGTTTGAAAGGACCGAATCGACGGAATAGGCGAGCCCGCGCTTTTCGCGCACCTCCTCGAACAGCCGGGAGGTGAAGGTGCCACCGCCGAGGATTTCGTTCATCAGGACCGCGGCGTAGAAATCGGGATCGGTGCGCTCGATGCCCGGAAAGGCCATCTGGATCGATGTCTGGGGCAAATCGTAAGTCACCTTGAGCTGCTGGCCGAGCTTGAGGTCGACGCGCTCCACCGGCTTCAACTGCTGCTTCTCGGGCAGGCTGCCGAACAGGCGGTCGAGATCGCGCTTCAGCGTTTCCGCATCGATGGCCCCGACTACGGCGACATGCAGGCCGTCACGCGCAAACTGCGCCTTGTGGAAGGCGCGCAGGTCTTCGGCGGTGATGCCGGCGAGGCTCTGTTTCGTGCCTTCATCGGGCTTCGCGTAAGGATGGTCGCCGTAGATCGCCCGCATCCACTGTTTCCTGGCCTGCTCATTGGGGTCGCGTTCGGCGGCATCAATGCCGGTCAGGATCTGGCTGCGGATACGATCGATCGGCTGTGGGTCGAAACGGGGGCTTTCGATGGCAAGGCGCAGCAGTTCGAACGCCACATCCTTGTCCTCGGCCAGCACGCGCATGCTGCCATAGATATCGTCGCGGCCACTGGAGAAACGCATCTCCGCGCCCGCATCATCGAGCTTTTCCTGGAAGGCATTGCTGTCGAATTCACCCGCTCCTTCGTCGAACAGGCCGCTCATCAGATTGGCCAGCCCCTCCTTGCCGGTGGGATCCTGGGTGCTGCCCCCTTCAAAGGCGAAGCGCAACGTGACGATCGGAACCGTATAGTCTTCCACCAGCCAGGCCGTGATGCCTTTTTCGGAGCGCACTTCCTGTATGTTCACGCCTGCATGCGCAGGCAACGCCAGGAAAAGCAGGAGCACCAGCAAGGCGACGAACCCTGCACCGGCATGCTGGAATGGCATCGGAAGCTTCTGCATGGCTCAGTTCCCGCCTTTCGCCTGCGGAAGAAGATAGCCGGTCGTCGAACGCGATGGCAGGAGGTAGCGGGCTGCGGCGGCTTTCACCTGCTCCGGCGTCACCTTGGCGATGCGGTCCGGCCACTCCTGCAAGTCCTGCACCGTTCCCCCGGTCGCCAGCGTGCTGCCGAAGATGTTGGCCATGCCGGACTGGCGGTCGCGCGCGAAGATGGTGGCGCGAACGAAGCGCTTCTTCGCCTTTTCCAGTTCGTCGGCGGTGACGCCGTCGCTGGCTATGCGGGCGACCTCTTTTGCAACTGCCTGCTCGACATCTTCCAGCGAGGCATCGCCGCGCGGCGCGCCATAGACGGCGAAGCTCGTATCGTCCAGCATCGTGCCGCTATAGGAGGCGCCGGCGCTCGCGGCGATCCCCTGCTTCACAACCAGTTCCTGGTAGAGCCGGCTGCGCGTGCCGCCGCCCAGTATCTCGGCCAGCAGGTCGAGCGCCTCGGCCTCGCCGGGTTTCGCGGTGCTGTAGGACGGCACCACCCATTGCGCGGAAAAGCTCGGCACGCTCACCCGCCCGTCGGTCAGCGTCACCGTGCGCCGGGTGTTCTGCTCGGGCTCGACCGGGCGCAGGCGCGGCGGCAGGTCCGGCCCGCGCGCGATCTTGCCATAGGTACGCTCGGCCATGGCCTTCACGGCCTCGGCCTCGACATCGCCGGCCACCACCAGCACCGCATTGTTGGGCGTATAATAACGATCGTAGAAAGCCTGCGCATCGGCGCGGTTCAACTGCTCCATCTCCTGCATCCAGCCGATCACCGGGATGCGGTAGGGCTGGTTCTGCCAGAGCGTGGCGCTGACTTCCTCGTCCAGCAGGGCGCTGGGGTCATTGTCGACACGCGAGCGGCGCTCTTCCAGCACGACATCGCGCTCGGTGGCGATCACCTCCTCGGTGAGGAGCAGATTGCGCATGCGATCCGCCTCGAACGCCATCATCCGCTCCAGCGCGTCGGCCGGCACCATCTCGAAATAGGCTGTGTAATCGTAGGAGGTGAAAGCGTTGTTGTTGCCGCCGATCTCGGCGACGGCCCGGTCGAACTCGCCGGCCGCGTGGTTGCGCGTGCCCTTGAACATCAGATGCTCGAAGAAATGGGCAATGCCGGATTTGCCCGGCGGCTCGTCGGCGCTGCCGACCTTGTACCATACCATATGGGTGGCGATGGGCGCGCGCCGGTCCGGGATCACGACCACTTCCATGCCGTTGTCGAGCACGAAGCTCGAAACCTGCCATTCCTTGCCCGCCGGCGCTTCCGCCAAGGCCGGCATTCCGGCCAGCCCCAGGAACAGAGCCAGCGACGCCACGCAAAGCCGGTACAAGTCTGGTTTCATTGCGGGCTCCGGTTGATCATGCGCCGAATCTCAAGGATTGCGGGTGATGTGAAGGCCGAAGGCGGCGGAAGTCAGGCGGCGGCGATGAAGCGGATCACCGTGTCGCCATAGCTGCGTTCATCGAGGATCGAAAAATCGGGACCGAGTTCGAACGGCACCGAGGCGGCTTCTTCCACAACGCACAGCGCATCCGGTTGCAGCCAGCCGCCGGCCCGGACGCTGCGCAGGGCCCGCTCGCCCAACCCCTTGCCATAGGGCGGATCGGCGAAAACCAGCCCGAACGGCGACATCGTCCCGATATCGCCGATGGCAGTCGCGTCACGGCGGAAGATCTTGGTTCTGCCCGTGAGCCCGAAGGCTTCGACATTGGTGCGGATGAGCCCTCGCCCCTCGGCCGATTCTTCGATGAAAACGGCATGCGAGGCCCCGCGCGACAGGGCTTCCAGCCCCAGCGCGCCGGTGCCGGCAAACAGGTCGAGCACGCGCGCGCCCTCCAGCCTGTCGGGGAACCGGTGGGCCAGCACGTTGAACACTGCCTCCCGCGCGCGGTCGGTTGTCGGCCGGATGGAATCGGTGCGTGGCGTGGCCAGCGGACGGCCGCGGAGCGCACCACCGACGATCCTCATGCTACGACCTCTTCGGTCCCTTGCCCGAACCCCCGCGGCCTGCGGGTTTGCGGGGCGCCCTCGTGCCATGCTTGCCGGCATCGGGTTCGCGCTCGCGAACCGGCCGTGCGCCGGGCGCCATCCACACATTGGCCTTGCGCTGGCCGGGCGGCTCCAGCGGTGGACGCTCCTTCTTGTGCAGACCCTCCTTGCCGCCTTCCGCCTTGCGTGGCGGCTTGCCGCCGAAACCGGGTTTCGGACGGGTGGAAAGCTTGCCCAGCGCCTCGTCGCGGCTGCTCTCGCGCATCTTGCGACGCTTGATGAGGCCACCCTCGCCTATATCCAGCCGCGACGACTTCTTCGGCGCCGGCCTTGCATCGTCACCCTCGCCATCACGGCGCTTCTCGCCCCGGACCGGCTTGTTGGAAAACGGCTTGGCGATCTCGGCATCGAAATTGGCGCCCGATTCCTCGACCAGCCGTTCGCCCAACTGGTCGCGCAGCATCCGCCCCTTGATCTCCAGCACATGACCTTCCGGCAGTTCGTTCAACTGGAACGGGCCATAGGAGATGCGGATGAGGCGATTGACCTCAAGGCCAAGCGCGCCGAGAATATTGCGCACTTCACGGTTCTTGCCCTCACGCAGGCCGATGTTCAGCCAGGCGTTGGTGCCCTGGACACGTTCCAGCGCGGCTTCGGCGCCGCCATAGAACACGCCGTCGACCGCGATGCCGTTCTTGAGATCGGCCAGTGCCTTTTCATCGACCTTGCCGTGCACGCGAACGCGATAGCGCCGCAGCCAGCCGGTCGCCGGCAGTTCCAGCACCCGCGCCAGTCCGCCGTCATTGGTCAGCAGAAGCAGCCCCTCTGTGTTGATGTCGAGGCGGCCGATGGTCATCAGGCGCGGCAGGCCTTCGGGCAGGACATCGAATACCGTCTTGCGCCCTTCCGGGTCGCGGTTGGTGGTGACGACGCCTGCCGGCTTGTGGAACAGGAACAGGCGCGTGCGCTCGATCGGCGGGATCTCGATACCGTCGACCAGAATGATGTCGTTCGGCTGCACGTTGAAGGCGGGCGAATCGAGCACCGCGCCGTTGACGCGAACGCGACCGGCAGCGATCAACTCCTCGGCATCGCGGCGCGAGGCGATACCGGCGCGCGCCAGCCTCTTGGCGATGCGCTCGCCGGTCTCTTCCTCCCCGGCGGCCGGACGTGGCCGTGGCTTGAACTGTCCAGCCGGCTTGCGACCGCCGGAGAAGTCCCGCTGGGGGCGATCCGTGCGCGGGCCTTTGGAAAAACCTGAACCGCCTTCACTGCGGCGGACGAACGGCCTGTCGCCCTCTTCCCGCTTGGCGAAAGGCTTTCCGCCGGGACGCGGCCCCTTGCCGAACCTGTTTTCGCCCCGGTTTTTCTCACCTCGGGGCGCATCGCCGTCCTCGCGCGGACGCCTGTCCTGCCGGAAATCGCGCTGCGGCCGCTCACCGCCTTCAGCCCGGCGCTTATCTCCGTCATAGGCGCGGAACGGGCGCTCCTCGCCTTCCCGCTTGCGGAACGGCTTGCCTTCAGGGCGTGGTCCCTTGCGGAAGGGCCGCTCCGCCCGTGCCTCGGCATCCTGGGGCCGGTCGGAGCGCTTGAAATCACGCTTCGGGCGCTCGTCCCGCGCAAAATCGCGCTTTGGGCGTTCGCTGCCCTCGAATTTCCCGGGTCCGTCGGCGCGCTTGGGGCCGTCGAACTTGCGTTTCGGGCGCTCAGAGCGGGAATCTTCTCCCGCGCGCTTGGAAAAGCTCTTGCCCCCCGGCTTGGAGAAGCTCTTGTCGGTACCCGGCCCGCGTTCATGGCGCCCGCCGGACTTCGCGCCGGGTCTGCGTTTTGATCTGTCGTCTTCGGTCATGTGGTGTTTGCTCTTTTGGCGGGCTAGATAGCAGGAGAGCCATCGGCTTGCGAGTGGATAATAGGAGAACAGCCTGCATGAAGCGACCGGACTTCATGGCCCTTGCGCTTCAGCAGGCAAAAGAGGCGGCAAAGCGCGGCGAGGTGCCGATCGGCGCCGTGCTTGTGGCGGATGGGGACATCATTGCCGAAGCCGGCAACCGTACCCGCGAACTCGCCGACCCGACCGCCCATGCCGAGATGCTGGTCATCCGGGAGGCCGCTGCCAAACTATCGGCCGAGCGGCTCGGCGGATGCGATCTCTATGTGACGCTGGAGCCTTGCACCATGTGCGCGGCGGCAATCTCCTTCGCCCGGCTGCGTCGGCTGTATTTCGGCGCTGCGGATGAAAAAGGCGGCGCGGTGGTTTCAGGCGTGAGGTTCTTCTCCCAACCCACCTGCCACCACACACCGGACGTCTATTCCGGCTTGGGGGAAACGGAGGCGTCCGCCTTGTTGAAGGATTTTTTCAAGGCAAGGCGCTAAGCACCTATACCTCAAGGATAAAGCTTACCAGGGCAGCCAGTCGCGCAGGCCACCCTTCTTGGTGGCGGCCCGCTTCAGTCGACGCTCCTTGACGCTCTCGTCCTCACCCAACTCGTCCTGTGGCGCGGTGGTGGCGGCCACACGATAGTCGAGCGGCGGCTCGCTCAGATAGCGCCGGGTGGTCGGGCTGCCCTGACGCGACTGGGCAAGGCGCTTCTGGATTTCGGGGCGCTGGGCCTTCGCCACACGGGCGTTCTCGGTGAGATCAAACTTGTCCGAGACCTCCTTCGGAGCTTCGCCCCTGCTTTCGGCCGGCAGGTCGTTGATGATTTCCGATTCATAGAAACGGTTGTTCTGATTGGCCGTCGCGTTGGCACGGATGCGGTCGCGGCGCTGCTCGGGCGATTCCGGCCACTGGGTGCTGGCGGTCTGGACGACATTGTCCTGCGGCGTGGGCAGGTTGCCCTTCTGGCCCGGGGCCGGCTTCACCAATTCAGGCCGCGGCTTGTAGTCGATCTTCTCGCGCTTCGGCGGCGCGAAGGTCAGCGCGCTGCTGAGATCGGTCGCAAGCTGCTCCGTGGCCGTCTTGTCGGTGCCGTAAGTGGGCGAGGAAACGCAACCGGCCAGCAGCAGGCCCGAAGTGGCGAGCGAAGCCAGCACGGCCAAACGGCCACGATGGGTGTCAGTCATGCCGAAGAAACTCACTTAGAGCGGCCCCCTGATTGATGCCGGCCGGACACGGGCAGATTCTGTCCTGTCCTTGTAATGGTAAATCCGGCGACAATTTGTCGGCGGAAGCCATGGTCTTTACCTCAAGCCCGGGCCAAGGGCAACGCGCGCTCGATCTACGCGCTGCCCTCTTGCCGATCAAAGACGGCCAAGCGCTTCCAATTCGCGCAGAACGGCCGCATCGCGGGCCGAGACATCGGGGAATGCAGGGTCGCTACCCACATCGGCCGTATAGCGCCACGAGCGCGCGCATTTGCGCAGGCCCCGATCAGCCGCCTTCTCGATCACCACGGCAACGCCCGGAACCTCGCGCAGCGTGAAGGCATCGGCCGGCGCGGCATCCCGCGCGACGACGAGATCGCTGGTGATGCCGATCTCAGCGAGATCGACATCGGCGATCGCCTGCAAAAGCGCATCATCGGAGATATGAACGACCGGCACGGCCTCCAGCGACGAGCCGATGGTCTTCTTGGCCCGCTCCAGTTCCAGAGCCCCGGTGATGACGCTGCGCACCTGCCGCACCTTGCGCCATTTCGCGGCCAGTTCGTCGTTGCGCCAGTCGGACGGAACCTGCGGGAACTGCTCCAGGTGCACCGAGCGCGCCTGCGGGTAGCGGTCCGCCCATGCCTCTTCCGTGGTGAAGGGCAGCATGGGGGCCAGCCACTTCACCAGGCAATCGAACAGATGGCGCACCACCTGAACCGCGGCCTTGCGCTTGAGGCTGGACGGCGCGTCGCAGTACAGGGCATCCTTGCGGATATCGAAGTAGAAGGCCGACAGTTCGACCACCATGAAGTCGAGCAATGCGCGGGTGATTCGCTTGAACTCGAAGCCGTCATAGCCGGAGCGGACCACCTCATCGAGCTCGGCGAGCCGGTGCAGCATCAGCTGCTCCAGCTCCGGCATCTCGGCCAGCGGCACATCCTCGCCCTCGTCATGGGCAAGTGTGCCCAGCATCCAGCGGATCGTATTGCGCAGCTTACGATAGGCGTCGATATTGGTTTGCAGCACGTTCTTGCCGAGCCGCTGGTCTTCCCAGTAGTCGGTCGTCATCACCCACAGGCGCAGGATGTCGGCGCCCGACTTGGCCATCACCTCCTGCGGCACGACGACATTGCCGAGCGACTTCGACATCTTGCGGCCGTCCTCGTCCATGGTGAAGCCATGGGTGACGACCGTGTCGTAGGGCGCCCTGCCCCGCGTGCCGCAGCTTTCCAGCAGGGAGGAATGGAACCAGCCGCGATGCTGGTCCGAACCTTCCAGATAGACATCCGCCGGCCATTTGAGGTCGGGGCGGTCTTCCAGCGTGAAGGTGTGCGTGGAACCGGAATCGAACCAGACATCGAGAATGTCGGTCACCATCCGCCACGGCTCGTTGGCGCGCGAACCAAGGAAGCGCTCGCGCGCGCCTTCGGCAAACCACGCATCGGCTCCTTCCTGCTCGAAGGCTTCGAGAATGCGGGCATTGACCGCCTCGTCCTTCAGGATATTGCCGTCCTCGTCGGCGAACACGCAGATCGGCACGCCCCAGGCGCGCTGGCGCGAGAGCACCCAGTCAGGCCGGTCCTCGATCATGGCGCGCAGGCGGGTCTGCCCTGCCGCCGGCACGAAGCGGGTGGCGTCGATGGCATTCAGGGCGCGGGAGCGAAGCGTGGTGTCGTCGCCCAGGTCCTTGTCCATGTAGACGAACCATTGCGGCGTGTTGCGGAAGATCACCGGCTTCTTGGACCGCCACGAATGCGGATAGGAATGCTTGAGCCGCCCGCGCGCGAACAGCATGTTTTTGGCGATCAGCGCTTCGATCACGGCCTTGTTGGCATCGCCCTTCTTGCCGTTGTCGTCGATGACGCGCGCGGCCCCACCTTCGCGGTCCGGCCCGAACCCCGGCGCGTCCTTGGTGAAGAAGCCGGCATCGTCCACGGTGAAGGGGATTGCCGTGTCGATGCCCCGCGCGGCGAGGTCGCGTGCCGCATCCATCCATGCGTCGAAGTCCTCGCGGCCATGCCCCGGCGCGGTGTGCACGAAGCCCGTGCCGGCATCGTCGGTGACATGGTCGCCGGCAAGCATGGGAACGGCAAATTCATAGCCGCCGCCGAAACCGGCGAGCGGATGGGCCAGCGTGATGGCTGCCAGCTCATCGGCGCTCACGTCCCGCAGGCGCTTGAATTGCAGCTTGGCCTTGGCGAAAGCCTCTTCAGCCAGTGCATCCGCGAAGATCAGTTTTTCGCCGGGCTGCGGCCCGAAATCATTCTCGGCTGCCGTAACCTCATACAGGCCGTACGCAATGCGCGGCGAGTAGGCGACGGCGCGGTTGCCAGGGATGGTCCACGGCGTGGTGGTCCAGATGACGACCGCCGCGCCCGCCAGCGATGATGCGCTGCCGGCCACAGGGAACTTCACCCAGATCGTGTCGCTTTCATAATCCTGATATTCGACCTCGGCCTCGGCCAGTGCGGTACGTTCAACCACGGACCACATCACCGGCTTGGAGCCGCGATAGAGCTGGCCTGACATGGCGAATTTCAGCAGCTCGCCGGCGATGCGCGCCTCGGCGTGGAAATTCATCGTAGTATAAGGCTTCTTGAAGTCGCCGATCACGCCCAATCGCAGGAACTCCTGCGTCTGCACATCGATCCAGTGCTGGGCGAATTCGCGGCACTCCTGCCGGAACTCGTTGATCGGCACCTCGTCCTTGTTCTTGCCGGCGGCGCGATATTTCTCCTCGATCTTCCATTCGATCGGCAGACCGTGGCAATCCCAGCCCGGGACGTAGTTGGAGTCGTAGCCGCGCATCTGGAACGAGCGGGTGATGACGTCCTTGAGGATCTTGTTCAGCGCGTGGCCGATATGGATGGTGCCGTTGGCATAGGGCGGGCCGTCATGCAGCACATATTTCGGCCGGCCGGCGGCATCCTCACGCAGCAGCTTGTAAAGGTCCATATCCTGCCAGCGGGCCACGATCTGCGGCTCCTTCTCCGGCAGTCCGCCGCGCATCGGAAAATTCGTCTGCGGCAGATAGAGTGTCTTGGAATAATCGATCGTCTCGACGGTATCGGTCATCGGTTCGCCATATCGGTTGCCCGGTCGTAACGGACGCTGGGCCTGAAATTCACAATTCTGGAAAATGCGCGGGTTGCGCGCGCCACAATTCCCGGCGGCTCCGGCAGGCGAGTTTCACCTCAGCCCGCCCGGAACACCGGGCTGGTAATTCGTATCGCGAACACAACATGGCGCGGCTGGCGTGTCATGGCCGCGCTTCTAACCCATGAACGGCGAAGAATAAAGGCCGCTACATGGTAAAGTCGAAGCGATAGGTGGCCGAAACGCCGACCGTGAACTGGTCGCGCGAACCGCGCTCGCGCACGATGCTGGAATCGGCCGCCGGCCCTTTCAATCGGGAATATTCGCCGAACAGGCTGGTCGTGACAGGATCGCTGACCTTCCAGGTGATGGCGCCGCCGACACCGATTGCCCGGACACCGCCGCCGGGATCATACTCACTGATGCCGGATCGCCCGCTTTCGTCGGCACTGACACCGTAATAGGCATCGAAATACTTGGAGGACGCGAAGGAAACGCGCGGCCCGCCCGAGATGCGGATTTCCGGCGTGACATCGTGGAAGGCATCGACGGCAATGTCGGCAACCACGCCCTTGTGGGCACGGATGCCCTGCCGCGCCTCGGCGCGCATGCGCAGCCAATCCAGGGGATAGAACTCGAAGAAGCCGCCGACCTCGCCGCCCCATCTGACGGGATCTAGGCCGCGAATGCCGTCTTCGTCATTGTCGCGCTTCCACAGGAACTTGCCGGCTAAACCGACGCGCAGGTCGCCCTGATCGACCAAGGCAAGAGAGATATTGTCGTTGCGCGACGAAAACCGCACCGGGTTGCCGGCCTTGCCAAGTGAAATGATCGGCGTTGCGCTGAGAAGGTACTTCTTGCTGCCCTCGAAATCCGGCGCCACCATCGCGGTCGCGCCCACGGTAAGATACCAGTCGCCGGACAGCCACCCACCGATCCCGTCGGCAGCATTCGCCGCACCGGGCAGGCCAAAAGCGATCATCGCCGCCAGGGCGGATGTGGTCTTCAGCACACGCATGTCTCACCGTTTACGCAATACAAATGGGAGTTGCAGCAACTGTTGCGCGAAATTCGGTAAAATTTGATTTAAATCCGGAATGTTATGCGGGTTGTGGAAGCTGGACGCCGTGCGGCGGCGGTACTAGCCTGTGGTCGTAGACGGGTTCTCAGTCAGGAGAGGAACCATGACTTTCGACAGCAACACGATTCGCGGCGTCACTGACGAAGTGCGCGGCAAATGGGGATGGTTCGTGGCACTCGGGGTGCTGCTGCTCATCCTCGGCGGCATCGCCTTCGGAAATCTGTACATCGCCACCGTCGCCTCGGTCTATTTCGTCGGTTGGCTGATGCTGTTTTCCGGCATTATCGAGATCATCCATGCCTTCGGCGTGAAGACGTGGGGTCGCTTCTTCTTCTGGCTCGGCAGCGGCCTGCTTTATGCGCTTGCCGGCATCTTCGCCTTCTACAATCCGCTGCTGGCCTCTGTGGCCCTGACATTCCTGCTGGCCGTGGCGCTGGTCGCATCGGGTGCCCTGCGCGCATGGGTCGGCTACCAGAACTGGGAGCAGAAGGGCTCCGGCTGGATCGTGACGGCCGGCATCGTCACCATTCTCGCCGGTCTCGTCATCACCCTCGGCTGGCCGGTCAACAGCCTGCGGATCCTCGGCCTGTTCCTGGCCATCGACCTGATCTTCCAGGGCTGGACCTTCATCGCCTTCGGATTGGCGCTGAAGAAATAGGCGGTGGCTGTCAGAAACTGACGGCCGCGTCGAGATCGGACAGCGGCCGCACGCCGGCCAGAACCGCCCTCGCCTCGTCCTCGTCGCGCTTCATCTGCGCGACGAGCGCCTCCAGCCCGTCGAACTTTTCTTCTCCGCGCAGATAGCCGAAGAACGACACTTCGCAGACCTCGCCATAAAGATCGCCGGAAAAATCGAAGACGAAGGTTTCCAGCAGCGGCGTGCCATTGTCGTCCACGGTTGGCCGGCGGCCGAAGCTTGCCACCCCGTCATGCAGCGTCCCGTCGGCGCGGCGGAACCGCACCGCATAGATGCCCTCACGCAGCGCGACATCCGCCGGCAGGCACATATTGGCCGTCGGAAAGCCCAGCGTGCGGCCAAGCTTCTGCCCGCCTATGACCTCGCTCTGCACAGTGAAGCGGTAGCCGAGCAGGCCGGCCGCCTGCGAGACATCGCCCTGCACCAGCAGTTCGCGGATGCGGCTCGAGGAGATGATCTGCGCGCCTTCGTCGCGAAAGGCGTCGACCAGTGTCACGCCGAAGCCATGGCGCTGGCCCGCATCCATCAGGAAGGCCGGGCCACCCTGGCGATCCTTGCCGAAATGGAAGTTGAAGCCGGTCACCGCATGGCAGATGCCCAGATTGTCCTGCAGGATGACGGCGACGAAATCCTCGGCAGACTTCGTGGCGAGTTCCGCCGTGAACGGCTGTTCGACCACCGCTGCAAAGCCCATCTCGCCAAGCAGGCGCGCCTTCATCTCGGGCGGCGTCAACACGAACAGCGGCACCTGCGGGCGGAAGAACTTGCGCGGATGCGGCTGGAACGTAAGCACCAGAGCCGGCACGCCGCGCTTTTCGGCTTCCGCCAGCGCGCGCCGGAGCACGGCCTGATGGCCGCGATGGACGCCATCGAAATTGCCGATGGCCACGACGCCGCCGCGCAAATGCGCGGGTAGCTGCACATTTCCGGGCATGCGCTCCAACATGGACAAGACCTATTGGAGGCGCGGCATGACGGCCACGGGATTGTAGCCGTGCTGCGCCAGGAAGGCTGCCAGCCTCTGCGGATCGGGCGCCAGCGGATCGCCATAGTCGCGGGCATGGATGCCGCCGGATATGTAAAGGGCATCGAATCCGTTGCCGACGGCGCCCTTGATGTCGGTCATCATGCCGTCGCCGATTGCCAGAATCTCGCTGCGTTCCAGTTTCCGTCCGACGGCCTCGGAAGCCGCCTTGAGCGCGGCGTCGTAGATCGGAGCATGGGGCTTGCCGGCGATCAGCGTGCGGCCGCCCATCTGCCCATAGTCGCGGGCGATGGCCCCCGCGCACCAGATCAGCCTCTCGCCCCGCTCGACCACGATGTCGGGATTGGCGCAGATGAACGGCAGGTTGCGCGAGCGCAGCCGCACGAGCAGGTCGTGATAGTCCTCCGGCGTCTCGGTTTCATCATCGAACGGTCCGGTGCAGACCACGGCCTGCGCCTCGAATTCCTCAACCAGTTCGACGTCGAGGCCGTCATAGATGTTGGTGTCGCGGTCGGGGCCGATGTGGAAAATCCGCCGCGGCGCCTCGGCGATCAGGTCGCGCGTCACATCGCCGGAACTGACCAGCCGGTCATAGGTGCCGTCAGGCACGCCGATCGCCCGCATCTGGGCGGTGACATCGGCACCGAGACGGGGCGAGTTGGTGATCATCACCACCGCCACGCCGCGATCACGCGCCGCCGCCAGCGCGGCCGTGGCTTGCGGGAAATGGTCCACGCCGTTGTGGACGACGCCCCATACGTCGCAGAGCAGAGCTGCATAGCGGCCCGATATGGCCTCGAGCGAAGTGATGATGGGGGAATGAACCGTCATGTCGGCGGGCATGTCCATGGCTGAAAATTGTCGGGTTTGTTGGCTTCGACGCCCCGGATAAACGATGTGCCTTGGGCTGTCACCAGCTTTCCTGTCTCGTCCGGCAGCCGCCTGGTTAACGTCGGCTGAAAAATTGGCCGTGTTTTCGGGCGATTTCGCAAACGTGAAATTTATCCATTCCTGCGATTGTGCGCCCTCGACACCATTATTGGGCAGCGGGGGCTGAAGCTAGATGTTGCGGAAATTCCTGGCCGACAAGCGCGGCAACTACGCCATGATAACCGGTTTGCTGATGGCGCCGTTGTTTGGTGCCGTGGCCTTGGCCGTCGACTACTCGGAAATGTCGCGCCAGCGACTGGACACGCGAAACGCGCTCGACGCGGCCAACATCGCCACGGCGCGCGAATTGCAGGCTGGTGTGAGCGATGCCAAGGCGATCGCCTATGCCAATGACTTCTATTTCGCCAATCTGCGTCATGTGAAGCCTGCTAAGACCAGCCTTAGCGTCAGACTTCCAAGCGAGGTTATCGGCGGGGGTACGATGGAGATGTGCGCCACGCTGAACTACTCACCCTACTTTTTTCCAGCCGCTGCAATGCTGATGGGGCAGCAGTCAAGGGACTTCGACTTCAGGACCTGTTCTGCAGTGCGGCTCAAGAACACGTTGGAAGTCGCGCTGGTGCTCGATAATTCCGGTTCCATGGACTTCAAAGGTACCGGCTCCAATCAGACGCGTATGGAGTTGCTGAAAAAAGCCGCCGACGAGTTGATCATCACGATGGTCAATCAGGCTGACAGCGTGAGGCAGCTAGAAAAGCCTATCCAGTTTGCAGTGGTGCCATTCGCCTCTTCGGTAAATGTCGGCAAAACCAATAAAGATGCTTCCTGGATGGATACGCGAGGGGTGTCGCCAATCCACCATGAAAACTTTAATTGGAAGAGTTTTAATTGGCAAAATCGTAAAGTTGAGAAGAAAAATGATGTGTATGTTAAGGTCGGCAGCGATTGGGGAGGGCAAGAAGGTCAGATTGTCACACGATTTACACTATACAACGAGTTAAAATACTACAAAGACAAGAGCGCGACACAGACTGCCGCTTTCGCTGAATGGGAAGGCTGTGTCGAACAACGTCCCTATCCCTATGATGTGACCGATGAATTGCCCCGGCAGGGAGATCCCGCCAGCCTATTTGTGCCCATGTTCTATCCGGACAATGCCACCAACGGCTACAATGACTGGCCGACGCGAAACTCAGGCAGCTATTCAGCCACGTATTCCTGGGACCCTCAAGTTGGAAGCGGTTCAAACAAGACAGGCAACAATCCATCTTCCTACATGCCAAAATACTTTGACATGCGGGTGGTGAAAAGTTCGAAAGTCACAGAACAGCTGGGGTTTGTTGCGCCATACCAATCGGAAAAACTTGATCAGGGCAAAGGTCCGAATGCCGGCTGCACCACATCCGCTATCACTCCGCTGGTTGACGTTACCAACACGGCTGGCATGAAGGAGATTAAGGACGCCATATCCGCCATGCAGCCGAAGGGCGGCACCAGCGTGGGAAGTGGTCTTGCATGGGGTTGGCGCGTACTCTCGAACGCTGAACCGTTCACTGAAGGGCGTCCAGAGACAGATCGCGGCAACGACAAGGTTGTCATCCTACTAACCGACGGCGCAAACACATATTATACACCCAAAAGCCTTACTCCCTTGAACGGCAATGATTCACGCGCAACCGACCATGAGCAGCAAGGCTCGATCTACGCCGATTACGGCTTTCAGAAACCTTTTGCCAAAACCTATGACTATGGTCGTCTGTTTATGGGTCTAACCAGCAATATCGATAAGACGTACCAGAACGATGCCAATTACTCGCGTGCCATGAACGAAAAGCTCCAGATGCTGTGCGCCAACGCCAAGGCTGCCAACATAATGATCATGACCGTCGGGCTCGACCTCGAGACAGAGGCCAAGAAGGACGCCAAGGTTCGCGATCAGATTACCGGTCTCAAGAACTGCGCCTCGGAATCTCGGAACCGGCGCGACCCGGATGATCCATCCAAGCCAGCCAAGCTATTCTGGAATGCTGCCGGCAACGACCTGTCGAACGCGTTTCGTGAAATCGCAGACGAACTCTCGAACCTGCGCATCACAAGCTGACAACAGTCTAGGAAACCAAGGCCCGGGCTGTGAAGCCCGGGCCTTTTGCATTTCTACATCGGCCGCCGCATGGAGCGGTCGGGCTCCACCAGCTTGCGATAAAGGTGCCAGGTCGAATGGCCGAGCACAGGCATCACCACGGCCAGGCCGGCCAACAGCGGGATGGCGCCGATCACCAGAAGGGCGGCGACGATCAGGCCCCACAGCGCCAGGGGAAGCGGATTGGCCCACACGGCCCGCATCGAGGTTTCCACGGCTGCCACGGCGCCGGCGTCGCGATCGAGCATCAGCGGAAAGGCCACCACACTGGTGGCAAGGGCCACCACGGCAAAAATGAAGCCGGCGGCATTGCCGAGCAGGATGAGCATCCAGCCCTGCCTCGTGGTCAGCACCTCATTGAGGAAAACGCCGATGGAGGCTGGCGCCGCCTCGCCGAACAGGCTCGTATAGATGGATTGCGCCGTGTAGAGCCAGAGCAGGAACAGTGCGAACAGCATGATGCCGACGACGGCTATGGACGGCAAGGCCGGTGAGTAGCGCAGCTCCAGCGCATGCCGCCAGGAGGTGTCCATGCCCAGTTCGCGCCGGCGGCTGATCTCGTAAAGCCCGATCGCTGCGAAGGGTCCCAGCAGCGCGAAGCCGGACATCAGCGGATAAACCAGATGAATGGCCCCTGCCCCGGTCGTCCACCGCGTCAGGATCAGCCCGACGACGGGATAGATCAGGCACAGGAAAACATAGTGCGACGGCTTTTGCCGGAAATCATCCAATCCCAGACGCAGCGCGTCCATGATATCGGCGGTGCCGATGCGGCGAACGACGGGCTGCACACGCATGCCGCGCGCGTCCGTCATAACGTGGAAACTGGCCATGACCTTCCTCCCTGCCTAAGCAAGACGGGGCGGTCACCGCCAGATGGCCGCCCCGGGCTGCCACTTCAAAACGGTCGTGTCTTAGCAGATTTCGCTATCGCTGTCGCGCAACCGGGGCGCGTGTGCCGGTCCATTACGGAATTTTTACCGGCTGCCCGGCAAAAGCCATGATCGGCAGCCTATCAGGCGTCATGAGCATGTCCCGATCCGATTTTTCCTTTCCCGTCCTTGAGCCATGCCTCAACCGCCGCACTCTGGTGCTGGGGGCCGGTGCTTTCGCACTTGCCGGGCTGGCCGGCTGCGGGTCGCTGTCCCGGCAAGGCGCCGGCGGCGGGGCGTCGACCTCGGCCAGCGCCGCGATGGCTGGAATTCGCAATGCCGAGGGCTTGCCCGTGCTCTCGCCGGACAGCCAGTTGGAGCGGGCCGCGTTGCAGCAGGCACACTATATGGCAGCGTCCCGCAGCATGACCCATACGACAGGGTTCGGAAAAGGGTTCCCCACGCGCGTGAAGAGCAACGGAATCAGGGGCGCGGCGGCGGAAAACATTGCAGAAGGCCGCATGGATGTCGCCCGCGCCATCGACATGTGGATGAACTCGCCACCGCATCGGCGCAACATGCTCGACAGCCGCTTCCATCGCTTCGGCCTGGCCTGGGCCAGCGGTCCCGACCGTCCCGAGTGGCGCTACTGGGCGATGGTGCTGGCGAGCTGAAAAAGGCCGCGCGCATTCATTCGCGCATGAAACGCTTTCCGGTCCTTGACACCGATCTGGCTGCTGACTATCTCATTCGCCGTTAGCACTCTGTTATGCCGAGTGCTAACAGGTCCGGCAGCGCCGGACGGAGGGAATTCTTTCTCATCATTGTGACCGAGGAAATCAAATGGCAAAGACGAAGTTCCGCCCGCTTCATGACCGCGTGGTCGTTCGCCGGGTCGAGTCCGAAGAAAAGACGGCTGGCGGCATCATCATCCCCGACACCGCCAAGGAGAAGCCGCAGGAAGGCGAAATTGTCGCCGTTGGTTCGGGCGCCCGCGACGAGAGCGGCAAGCTCGTTGCCCTCGACGTCAAGGCCGGCGACCGTGTCCTGTTCGGCAAGTGGTCGGGCACCGAAGTCAAGCTCAATGGCGAAGACCTTCTGATCATGAAGGAATCCGACATCATGGGCATCATCGGCTGATCCGGCCGGTCTCATTCTTCAACACTCACTGCAATCCGAATTTCGGGCCACAGGCCCAGGAGTAAGCAATGGCTGCCAAAGACGTAAAATTCTCCCGTGACGCCCGCGAGCGCATGCTGCGCGGTGTCAACATCCTCGCCGACGCGGTGAAGGTCACCCTCGGCCCCAAGGGCCGCAACGTTGTCATCGACAAGTCCTTCGGCGCTCCGCGCATCACCAAGGACGGCGTCTCCGTCGCCAAGGAGATCGAACTGGAAGACAAGTTCGAGAACATGGGCGCCCAGCTCGTTCGCGAAGTCGCTTCCAAGACCAACGACAAGGCCGGTGACGGCACCACCACCGCCACGGTCCTCGCCCAGGCCATCGTTCAGGAGGGCCACAAGGCCGTTGCCGCCGGCATGAACCCGATGGATCTGAAGCGCGGCATCGATCTGGCCGTCTCCGAGGTCGTCGCCGATCTCGTCAAGAAGGCCAAGAAGATCAAGACCTCCGAGGAAGTCGCGCAGGTCGGCACCATCTCCGCCAATGGCGAGAAGGAAATCGGCGAGATGATCGCCGAGGCCATGCAGAAGGTCGGCAACGAAGGTGTCATCACCGTCGAGGAAGCCAAGACCGCCGACACCGAGCTGGAAGTCGTCGAAGGCATGCAGTTCGACCGCGGCTACCTGTCGCCCTACTTCATCACCAATCCCGACAAGATGATTGCCGAACTCGAGGACGCCTACATCCTGCTCCACGAGAAGAAGCTCTCCAACCTGCAGGCCATGCTGCCGGTGCTCGAGGCTGTCGTGCAGACCTCGAAGCCGCTGGTCATCATCGCCGAGGACGTCGAGGGTGAGGCCCTGGCCACGCTGGTCGTCAACAAGCTGCGCGGCGGCCTGAAGATCGCTGCCGTCAAGGCTCCGGGCTTCGGTGATCGCCGCAAGGCCATGCTGGAGGATATCGCCATCCTCACCGGTGGCCAGGTCATCTCCGAGGATCTGGGCATCAAGCTCGAGAACGTCGGTCTCAACATGCTCGGCCGCGCCAAGAAGGTGCGCATCGAGAAGGAGAACACCACGATCGTCGACGGTGCCGGCAAGAAGGCCGAGATCCAGGGCCGCGTTGGCCAGATCAAGGCCCAGATCGAGGAGACCACCTCCGACTACGACCGCGAGAAGCTGCAGGAGCGCCTGGCCAAGCTGGCTGGTGGCGTTGCCGTGATCCGCGTCGGCGGCTCGACCGAGGTCGAGGTCAAGGAGAAGAAGGACCGCGTTGACGACGCCCTGAACGCCACCCGCGCCGCGGTTGAGGAAGGCATCGTCCCCGGCGGCGGCGTCGCCCTGCTGCGCGCCACCCAGGCGATCAAGGCTGCCGGCGCCAATGCCGACCAGGCTGCCGGCATCAACATCGTGCGTCGCGCCCTGCAGGCTCCGGCCCGCCAGATCGCTACCAACGCCGGTGCGGAAGCCTCGATCATCGTGGGCAAGATCCTCGACAACAAGAGCGCGACCTACGGCTACAACGCCGCCAACGACGAGTATGGCGATCTGATCCAGCTCGGCATCGTCGACCCGGTCAAGGTTGTTCGCACGGCTCTGCAGGACGCCGCTTCGGTCGCCGGCCTGCTGGTCACCACCGAGGCCATGATCGCCGACGCTCCGAAGAAGGAAGCCGCGGCTCCGGCCATGCCCGGCGGCATGGGCGGCATGGGCGGCATGGACTTCTAAGAAGTTCTTTCACCGTGAATTGGAAAGGGCGGCCGGTGGCCGCCCTTTCTTTTTTGAAAAAAAGATACGCCGGCATGGAACCAATTTCACGGCCGGCCGTTCTGGTCCTGTCGAAGCAATTCAAAGGAGAAATCCGGAGAAAGGCTAACGACAAAAGAGACGCCTTCCACACATTCAACGGTGCGGGAGGCGTCTTTTTGCGATGCGTGATGGTTTTCCATCAACCTGTTATTCTCAAAGAATAATCCGGAACAAATCGACAGCAGCTCCGTTGAAGTCGGCGAATCAACCCAGGAGATGCGATCATGGTGAACAAGGATCAGGTGGCCGGCGCGGCCAAGCAGGCAAAGGGCGCCGTCAAGGAAGCCGCAGGCAAGCTGACCGGCAGCAAGAAGACCGAACTCAAGGGCAAGGCGGAAAAGGCAGCCGGCAAGGTGCAGAAAACCTATGGCGACACCAAGGAAAAGGTGAAGAAGGCCATGTAGGCCGATTGACCCTCACGGGATATGCACGCGAAGGCGGTCTGCGGACCGCCTTTTTTCGCGCTCCGCCGACGGGCAGGCAGGCGCTTCACGTGCCCAGCTTTCTCGTGAACGCATTGGTGAAGGCGATGCCGTCCCCATCATCCCTTGCTTCCCCCAGCACCACCTCCATCACACCGTTCGTGACGCGGACAAGCGCAAAACCGCCCATGAAGGCTGCCTTCGGCTTGAATAGATCCAACCCGTTTGCCTCATAGATCATCGGGGTTTCGTGCTGATGGCCGTGAAAGAGCCCGATAACGTTGAAAGGCTTTATGACCGCCAGCAAGGCTGCCTGTTCGGCCTTGCTCCACCAATGGGGCTTTCCGGTGCCTGTGTCGTCGAAAGTCTTGCGCTCGCTGTCCCATACTTCGAGCGAGAACGGGTCCCATCCATAATGCTGGAACAGGACGACCGGCCTTCCGTCGGCGGCGTTCGCCTGCAGGTCCTGCCCCAGCCAGTTCAGCCCGCTTACCGCTCCTTCCCGCGTATCGCCGCCGAAGCGATGCAGTTGCACCAGGTGCAGGCCGCCCCAATCCCATGAATAGCAGTCGGAATCGACGTCATAATTCGCGGCTGGCACCGGCGGCTTGAAGAATACGCCCGGCCTGTGGTTCATCTCCACGTAGTCGCGCAGCTCGCGCCGATACCAGTCGACATGGGGCGGTGGTCCGTTCTGGTCGAGATCGTGATTGCCAAGGCCGGCATAGACAGGCATGTGCACCCGGTCGGGACCGACGCCTTGCTGATAGCGCTGGCTGAACTGGAGCAATTGCGTGCCTTCGCTCGGCTGCACGGTCTGGCCCCCACCGTCATCGGTCATGTCGCCGCCGACGACCAGCCCAAGGGGTGTCGCGATGCGCTGCCCCGCAGCCTCCAGATGCGTCGCCTTGCCGTCGATCTCGGCCGGCCACACCTTGCCCGTGATTGCGTTCAGCCCCGCGATGTGGCGCAACAGGTTCGCATCGGTCTTGCCTTCCTGGGCGCAATTCGGGCTAAGGTCACTGGCCATTCGGCAGGCATGGACATCGCAGATGAACAGGAAGGTCGCGTCGATGGGCGGGATTGCGGCCTGCGTGGCGATCGGCAAAAGGGTTCCGGCAGTCCATGCAAGACCTCCGGCCAGCATTTCGCGACGGGACAGCCGAAACAAAATGCGCGCGCTCATGATCCTTCAATTGAGCACGGGAGCGGGGCCTGGTCCAGTTTGCCGCCGCCGCCTATGGCATTGAAACGATTTGGAAGCCCCGGCTTGAAATCTTGGCTTGAAGCCCTCTTGGCAAAGCGATAGGCCGGGGCCACCCCAATTCGCTTGTTCAGGAGACCTGCCCGTGAGCGCTCACAAGACCAGAACCGAAACCGATACGTTCGGCCCCATCGAAGTGGCCGCCGACCGCTATTGGGGTGCGCAGGCGCAACGGTCCCTCGGCAATTTCAAGATCGGCTGGGAAAAGCAGCCGGCCTCCATCGTTCGCGCGCTGGGCATCGTCAAGCGCGCCGCCGCGGAAGCCAATATGGAGCTCGGCAAGCTCGATCCCAAGCTTGGCGCGGCGATCATCGAGGCCGCGCAGGAAGTGATCGACGGCAAGCTCGACGAGCACTTCCCGCTCGTGGTCTGGCAGACCGGTTCCGGCACCCAATCCAACATGAACGCCAATGAGGTGATCTCCAACCGGGCGATCGAGAAGCTTGGCGGGGAGATGGGCTCGAAGAAGCCGGTTCATCCCAATGACCATGTCAATATGAGCCAGTCGTCGAACGACACCTACCCGACGGCCATGCACATCGCCTGCGCCGAGCGCATCGCGCACGACCTGCTGCCGGCGCTGAAGCACCTGCACGCCGCCCTCGAAGCCAAGGCCAAGACCTTCGACCATATCGTCAAGATCGGCCGCACCCATACGCAGGACGCAACTCCCCTCACCCTCGGCCAGGAATTCTCCGGCTATTCCCAGCAGGTGAAGAACGGCATCGAGCGCATCGAGATGACGCTGCCGGCGCTGATGCAGCTTGCGCAGGGCGGCACCGCGGTCGGCACCGGCCTCAACGCCCCGGTCGGATTCGCCGAGAAGGTGGCGGAAAAGATCGCCGCCATCACCGGGCTCGACTTCACCTCGGCACCGAACAAGTTCGAGGCGCTGGCCGCCCATGATGCCATGGTCTTCTCGCATGGCGCGATCAACACGGTCGCGGCTTCGCTGTTCAAGATCGCCAACGATATCCGTTTCCTCGGCTCCGGCCCCCGCGCCGGCCTTGGCGAGCTTGCCCTGCCGGAGAACGAGCCGGGCTCGTCGATCATGCCGGGCAAGGTCAATCCGACCCAATGCGAGGCGCTGACGCAGGTGTGCGTGCAAGTCTTCGGCAACAATGCCGCCATCACCTTCGCCGGCAGCCAGGGCCATTTCGAGCTGAACGTCTACAACCCGCTGATGGCCTACAACTTCCTCCAGTCGGTGAAACTGCTGGCCGACGCATCGGTGTCCTTCACGGACAACTGCGTCGTCGGCATCGAGGCCCGCGAGGACAACATCAGGGCTTCGCTGGAGCGGTCGCTGATGCTGGTGACGGCGCTGGCCCCGACCATCGGCTACGATGCGGCGGCCAAGATCGCCAAGACGGCGCACAAGAACGGCACGACGCTGCGCGAGGAAGCGCTCAAGACCGGCCTGGTCAGCGAAGCCGACTATGAGCGCCTGGTGCGGCCAGAGGACATGACCCATCCCGGCTGAGCCATCTGGCTGCCGGGTTGCATTTCGGCTAGTCTGCGGCCATGCGCTACGTGATCATCATCGTGACCATCGCCTGCTTCATCATCTGGGACGGCCTCTACAATGGAGGCCGTTACATCGATGCGTCGGTGACGAGCGTGAAGAACGTCGTGCGCATGGTCACCGGCTAGTTCACCTGCACCATTTTCCGGCGCGACATCCTGCCGGTTGACGCGACGCGGTCTTCCGGACCAGAAGATGTCCGCCCCCGGCCCGATGCCGGCAGCCATTCCCGAACCGATTCCCAGGAGGCCGAATTGATCCGGCACATCGTGTTCTTCACCGTGAAGCCGAGCATGGACGTAGAAACCGTGCGCGTCGGGCTGATGGAACTCGGGCGCATCCCGCATTCCCGGCATTTCGAGGTGACCGTGAACCGCAAGGTCGATCTGTTCGAGAACGAGATCGACATCGTCGTCTATGCGGAGTTCGAAAACGAAGCCGCCTTGCACGCGTTCAAGGCCGACCCGATCTACGCCGAAACCACCGCCAAGGTGCGGCCGATGCGCGAACTGCGCTTTTCGGCTGACGTGGTGGCGGCAAACTGAGCGCCGCACTAAACGGCAGTCAGTCCGCCAAGCCGATTTCGGAAGCTAGTTTCCCCAGCGCAAGGACGGTGCGCCAGTTGCGCGCGGTCGACACCGTCCCCAGCAGGCGGTCGATCACCGGCGGCAGCTTGGAGGCGCTGAAACCGTCTGGCACATGCAGATAGAGAATATTGCCGCTGACATGGAGCCGTTCACCGGCCGCGCGTGCCTGTAGCGCCTCCACATCCTTCTGTTTCGGTTCGTCCTTCAATACGAAGACATGCAACCTCGTTGGGCTGTCGGCGGCTTCCGGAAACGGATTGGCGTCGATGATCCGCTGCCACTCGTCGCGGCTGGCCAGCATGATCTCCTTGTCGAAGCCGAAATCGCGGCGGGCGATATCGCCAATCAGCCTGTGTGTTTCCTGTCGGCCCCTGTCGGAGGCGAGAATGGCATTGCCGCTGTTGATGTAGGTGGAGACATGGCCAAACCCGGCCTTCGTGAGCGCCGCGCGCAACTTTGCCACCGGCAACTGGGTCGCGCCGCCGACGCCGCGAAACAGCACGATGTAGACATCGCCCGTGGCCTTGCCGCTCATATGATGAAGCTCGCCAGCGTCTCGTTCTCGGTAATGTCCTGATACTGCACGCCCTCGGCCTCGAACTTCGCCTGGAGCGTGGTGAAGTTGCGGCTGTCGCGGGTTTCGATGCCGATCAGCACCGAACCGAAATTGCGCGCCGACTTCTTCAGATATTCGAAACGGGCAATGTCGTCGTCGGGCCCGAGCATCTGCAGGAAGTCGCGCAGGGCGCCCGGCCGCTGCGGCAGGCGAATGATGAAATATTTCTTCAGCCCTTCGAAGCGCAATGCCCGCTCCTTGACATCGGGCAGGCGCTCGAAATCGAAATTGCCGCCGGACACCACGGCCACGATGGTCTTGCCGCGGATTTCCTTGCGGCTGAAATCCTTCAGCGCGTCGATGGTGAGCGCGCCGGCCGGCTCCAGGACCACCCCCTCGACGTTCAGCATCTCGATCATGGTCGCGCACAGCCGGTTTTCCGGTACCAGGCGCGCCGTCTCGGCGGGAAAATCCTTTAGCAGCCGGAAATTCTCGCGGCCGATTTCCGCCACCGCCGCCCCGTCGACGAAGTTGTCGACGCGGGGCAGTTTCACGCGCCTGCCTTCGGCAAGGCTGCGGGCAAGGCTTGGAGCCCCCGACGGCTCGCAGAACAGGAAGCGCGGCGCCTGCCCGGCAGCCTCGAAATATTGGGTCACGCCTGCCGCCAACCCGCCGCCGCCGACAGGCAGCATGACGATGTCCGGCGCCCTTCCCGTGCCGATCTGCTCGATGATCTCCTGCGCGATGGTCGCCTGTCCCTCAATGATGTCGCGGCTGTCGAAGGGCGGCACCATGTGAGCGCCGGCGGTTTCGGTGAACTCCAGCGCCGCGTGATAGCAATCGTCGAAGAAGTCGCCGATCAGCCTGATCTCGACGAACTCCCCGCCGAACATGCGGGTCTTGTCGATCTTCTGCTGCGGCGTCGTCACCGGCATGAACACCACGCCCTTGCGGCCGAAATGGCGGCACACGAAGGCGAAGCCCTGCGCATGGTTGCCGGCGGAAGCGCAAACGAACAGGCTGGCCTTGTTGCCTGCGGCAAGCGTCTTGCGGAAGAAATTCAGCGCGCCGCGGATCTTGTAGGAGCGCACCGGCGTCAGGTCCTCGCGCTTCAGCAGGATGCGCGCCCCATATTTCTGCGACAGGTAGTCGTTTTCCTGCAAAGGCGTTTCGGGAAAAATCTCCCGTATCGCCTGGGCGGCAGTTCCAACCCTGTCGGCGAAGCTTGTCATGGCGCGGTCCTGTGGCGTGAATGAGCATCCGTTCCTGCCGCGATTTTGGCATTTGCGCAACACCGAACCTGTCGCAAACGGGCCAGCCTCATCTAAGTGACGCTTTGACTTACTTCCGCCGTGTTCTGCGGGTGGAGGAAGCGGGGCTCTGGCATCATGCCATGCCCACGGCGAAACCGACGGACATCGAAGTGCCCTTGAAGACCCTGCTTGCAATCGCGCTTTCCCTGGTGGTCGCCGGCTGCACCACCAACAGATCGGAAGAAATCCTCGGCAGCGCCCTCGTGCCCGCCGCAGTGACCGATATTGCCGGGAACCACTCGATCTTCATCGCCACGACGCGCAAGCGCTCCACCGACCGTTCCAAGGTGTTCGAGGGTGAACGCTCGGCCACGCTCAACTTCGCCCGCGTCAACGTCACCGTGCCACGCGAGCACAAGGTCGGCCAGATCGAACGCCGCAAGCGCGGCAGATCCGACGATCCGTCGAAATATTTCATGGCCTCCGATGCCGCCGGGTATGAGACGGGGCCGCAGTTCTCCCAGGCACTGGATGCCGATATTGCCGCGCGCGGCGGCCGCGTCATGGTTTTCGTGCATGGCTACAACACCGGCTTCGATGCCGGCGTGTACCGTGCGGCCCAGATCGCCCACGATTCCGGCTACCCGGGCACGCCTGTCCTGTTCTCCTGGGCTTCGGGCGGCTCGACCACCAGCTATGTCTACGACAAGGAGAGCGCCAGCGTGGCGCGCGACCAGCTCGAGGTGACGCTGCGCCTTCTGTCGCAAACCGGTGCGCGCCGCATCGATATCGTTGCCCACTCGATGGGCACCTGGGTGACGATGGAGGCGCTGCGCCAGCTCGCCATCACCGGCGACCGCAACCTGCGCGGCAAGCTGGGTGACGTGGTGCTGGCCTCGCCCGACATCGATGTCGACGTGTTCAAGAGCCAGATGCGCCGCTACGGCAAACCGGAAAAGCCGTTCATCCTGCTTCTGTCGCAGGACGACAGGGCGCTGCGGCTGTCCGGCATGCTGGCCGGTTCGCGCCCGCGCGTCGGCGACTATGCCGGTGCCGACAAGGAACTGGCCGATTATGGCGTGACGGTCGTCGACCTGTCCAAGGCGAAGGGCGCGGATTCCTTCAACCACACCAAGTTCGCCGACAATCCGGTTCTGGTGCGCATGCTGGGCCAGCGCCTGCGCGAGGATGACGGGTTCGCCAGCGACCGGGAAATCACGGACCGCATCCGGCTTGTCACGCAGCAGGCCGCCGCCAGCGCATTCTAAAGCCTGAACAGATCCAAGCAGGGCTGGACCAGGCAGGTTTCTGCCTATATTGCGGATGCAGGTCCAGGCGGCGCCGCAAGTATAGGGCGCCATATTGGGAGCAGCGGTGCTGTGCGCTTGAAAGCCTTGTTCGTTGTCGCTTTTGCTGCACTGCTGGCTGGATGCATGGCATCCAGCCGCCATGAACTGCTCAATATCTCGTCCTTTCCGGCCAATCCTTCCGATATTTCGGCCGAGCACGAAATCTTCGTGGCCACCACAAGACGCCAGTCGATCGACCAGCCGCGCATCGTGTTCGGTGGCGACCGCTCCCCCAACGTGGCCTATGCCAGCGTCGACATGACCGTTCCCCGTATCCATGAAACCGGCAGGATCGAGCGCGCCAAGGGCCGCGCTCAGGCCGACCCGGCCAAGCATTTCACGGCACGAAGCGTGAGCTTCTACAAGGAACCGTCGCAGTTCGCGCGAGCCATCGATGCCAACGTGGCCCGGCATAAGGACCGGCGCGTGCTGGTCTTCGTGCATGGCTTCAACAACGGTTTCGATGACGGCGTCTACCGGATCACCCAGATCGTGAACGATACGAAATATGACGGGACGCCCATCCTGTTTTCCTGGGCTTCCAACGCAAGGACGACGGGTTATCTCTACGACAAGGAAAGCGCCAACGCCGCGCGCGACGATCTCGAGGCGACGCTGCGCATGCTGGCCAGGAGCAAGGCCAAAAGCATCGACATCATCGCCCATTCGATGGGCACGTGGGTAACGATGGAAACCCTGCGCCAGCTCGCCATAGCCGGCGACCGCGACCTTGGCGGCAAGCTTGGCAATGTCGTGCTTGCTTCGCCGGACATCGACGTCGATGTGTTCAAGAAGCAGATGCTGCGTTACGGCAAGCCCGACAAGCCTTTCGTCGTGCTGCTTTCAGACGACGACCGCGCCCTCCAGCTCTCCACGTTCATTTCGGGCGACAAGCCGCGCGTCGGCGACTATTCCGATGCGGCCGATCTGGCCAGCTACGGGGTCATCGTGGCCGATCTGACGCAGGCCAGCTCCGGCGACAGGCTCAACCATGCCAAGTTCGCCGACAATCCGGTCCTCGTGCAATTGCTGGGCGACAGCCTGAGGACCCATGCGGGCCTGGCGGCGGCCGAAGATGGCGATTTCGGCAGCCCGATGAGCACGATCGGCAAGGACATCGGACAAGCGGTCGGCTCGGTCGCCGACATCGTCATCACCACGCCGTTCAAGGTTCTGTCGATCGCCGCCGGGGGCTAGAAAAGGAACGCGGGACACCCGCAAGGCGGGGAAAGGTCGACGCCAGCGCCCGCCTGCCCCTGCGTCATGTCGGTGAGCCCGCCCTAATCTCTTGATTTGACTTTCTATTTTACGTTTCTATTTCTCGGTATATAGTCCGATAGTTGTGTTGCGCTGGTGCCCGGATGTCGTGTTTCCTGCACTGGGTCTGCGCGAGACGACAATGGGATCGCAGATATAAGACGCAAACGATACCCGGGAGGAAAACGTGAAGAAACTGGTTGGCGCCCTGGCGATGGGTGCAATGCTTTCTATGACCGCCGCATACAGCTACGCGGCCGATTATCCGGAACGTCCCATCACCGTCATCGTGCCGTTCTCCGCCGGGGGGCCGACGGATACCGTCACGCGCCTCGTCGCGGAAGCCATGTCGAAGGATCTCGGGCAACAGGTTCTGGTCGAGAATGTCGGTGGCGCCGGCGGTACGCTGGGCGCGGCGCGCGTGGCGCAGGCCGAACCGGACGGCTACACGCTGCTTCTCCATCATATCGGCATGGCGACCAGCGCAACGCTTTATCGCAAGCTGCCCTACGATACGCTCAACGCCTTCGAATATGTCGGGCTCGTCACCGAAGTGCCGATGACCATCGTGGCCCGAAAGGATCTCGAGCCGACCGACTTCAAGGCGCTGGTGGAATACGCCAAGGCCAACAAGGATTCGGTCACCGTGGCCAATGCCGGCATCGGCGCGGCTTCGCATCTGTGCGGCATGCTGTTCATGAGCGCCATCGACACGCCGCTGGTCACCGTTCCCTACAAGGGCACCGGCCCGGCGATGACCGACCTGCTCGGCAGCCAGGTCGACATCATGTGCGACCAGACCACCAACACCACCAAGCAGATCCAGGCCGGCACCATCAAGGCCTATGCCGTCACCACGCCCGAGCGGCTGGAGGTGCTGCCGGACCTGCCCACGACCAAGGAAGCTGGCGTCGACGGCATGGAAGTCTCCATCTGGCACGGCCTCTATGCGCCGAAGGGAACACCGGCCGAGATCGTCGATCGGCTGTCGAAATCCCTGCAACTCGCCCTGAAGGATGAAAATGTGGTCGCCCGCTTCGCCGAACTGGGCACCGCGCCTTCGCCTCAGGAAGATGCGACCCCTGCGGCATTGAAGGAAAAAGTCGAAAGCGAAATCACGCGCTGGAAGCCGGTGATCGAAGCCGCCGGCCAATACGCGGACTGAGGCGAGCATGGGCGGGCGGCTGCAAGGCCTCCCGCCCTGCCACGATCTTTCCCGTCAACCACCGTAGAGAATTTCCATGAAATCCTTGTCTGTCGACAGGACGAACGGCCTGTGCGCCGTATTTTTCATCGGGCTCGGTGTCTTCTTCGCCTTCGAATCGCTTGATCTCGAACTCGGCACAGCGCTGCGGATGGGCCCCGGCTACTTTCCCCTTGTTCTGGCCGGTATCCTCATCCTCCTCGGCATCGTCGTGCTGATCGATGCCATACGGGTCGAGAGCGAGCCGATCGGCCACATCGCGTGGCGCGGGCTGGTGCTCATCCTTCCCGCGCCGATCTTCTTCGGCCTCACGGTGCGCGGGCTGGGCTTCGTTCCCTCGATCTTCCTCACCTGCCTGATCGCCTCCTTCGCCAGCCAGAAGATGAAACCGCTGACGGCCCTGATCCTGTCGGCCGGGCTTACGCTGTTTGCACTGATCGTCTTCAGCTATGCGCTCGGGCTGCCTTTCGTGCGCTTCGGGCCTTGGCTCCGCTTCTAAAGGCAAGCTCATGGATCTGTTCAGCAATCTTGCCCTCGGCTTTGCCACCGCATCCACGCCGTGGAACCTCCTGTTCTGCCTGATCGGGGTGCTGCTCGGCACGCTCATCGGCGTACTCCCCGGCATCGGCGCGACGGCCACCATCGCCATGCTGCTGCCCATCACCTTCCAGATCGGCGATCCGGTCTCTGCCCTGATCATGCTCTCCGGCATCTATTACGGCGCGCAATATGGCGGCTCGACCACGGCGATCCTCATCAACATGCCGGGTGAATCGTCCTCCGCCGTGACCGCCATCGACGGCTATCAGATGGCGCGCAAGGGCCGCGCCGGGGCCGCCCTCGCCGTCGCGGCGATCGGCTCCTTCTTCGCCGGCACCGTATCGACCTTTCTCGTCGCCCTGTTTGCCCCGCCACTCACCGTCATCGCCCTGAAATTCGGCGCGGCGGAGTATTTCTCGCTGATGGTGCTCGGCCTTGTCTCTTCCATCGCGCTTGCCCATGGCTCGGTCATCAAGGCCATCGCCATGGTGGTGCTGGGCTTGCTGCTCGGCCTTGTGGGAACCGACATCTACACCGGCACGCCGCGCTTTACCCTGGGCATCCGCGAATATGCGGACGGGCTGAATTTCGTCGCGGTGGCGGTCGGCGTGTTCGGTATCGCCGAAATCCTGCGCAACCTGGAGAACGAAAAATCGCGCGACGTGCTGATGGCCCGCGTGACGGGCCTGCTGCCCACGCGTGACGACGTCCGGCGCATGGTCGCCCCCATCCTGCGCGGCACTGTCCTGGGGTCGGCGCTCGGCATCCTGCCGGGCGGCGGCGCCATCCTTGCCTCCTTCGCCTCCTATACGGTCGAGAAACGCGTCTCCAAGACCCCGGAGGAATTCGGCCATGGCGCCATCGAAGGCGTCGCGGGCCCGGAATCAGCCAACAATGCCGGCGCGCAGACCTCCTTCATCCCCATGCTCACCCTCGGCATTCCGGCCAATCCGGTGATGGCGCTGATGATCGGCGCCATGATCATTCAGGGCATCGTGCCCGGCCCCAATGTCGCGACAGAACAGCCGGCGCTGTTCTGGGGCATCATCGCCTCGATGTGGATCGGCAACCTGATGCTGATCGTGCTCAACCTGCCGCTGATCGGGTTGTGGGTGAAGTTGCTGACGATCCCCTACTACGTGCTGTTCCCGATCATCATGGCGTTCTGCTCGATCGGCGTCTACAGCGTGAACTCCAACGTCTATGACCTCTATGCCGTCGCTTTCTTCGGTCTGCTCGGCTATGTGCTGCTCAAGCTGCGCTGCGAGCCGGCGCCGCTGCTGCTCGGTTTCGTGCTGGGGCCGCTGCTGGAGGAGAATCTGCGCAGGGCCATGATCCTTTCGCGCGGCGATCCGACAACCTTCCTCACCCGCCCGATCAGCGCCACCCTGCTCGGCATTTCGGCGCTGGTGCTGGTCGTGGTCTTCCTGCCCAGCATCAGGAAAAAGCGCGACGAGGTCTTTGTCGAAGAGGATTGACGGGACTGCCCCAGGCTGGTGCGGACGGCGGGGATCGAACCCGCATAGCCGAAGGCTGAGGGATTTTAAGTCCCTTGCGTCTACCAGTTCCGCCACGTCCGCGCGGGCTGTTTGTCAGAGGTTTGGGCGGATTCGTCAACAGATGTTTGCAGCCATCGTCGCATTCCCAAGGCTGCCGGCCATCTGGTCTGCTTTCAGGAATTTACCGCCTGTCGCCTGATAGGCTTGATTTTCACCGAACTCGGCAGGCCAAGCAGGTCGTTGAGATGGAGCCGAATGGCCGCCATCTGGATGAGCACCGGGATGGCTATCGCCGCCACAGTCGCGGTCGGGATCAGAATGGCCGGGTCATCTATTCCCATGAACCGTAACAACACGGTCCGGACGAAGCCAAGCACGAGAATATGCAGCACATAGATCGACATCGAAAACTGGCCGAGCAGAGCCAGAAGACCGCATAACCCCTCAAAGGACTTCGACTGTTCGAGCCTTGCGCACAATGCCAGCATTGCGGCGATTCCAAGAATTGCAGCCAGAATCGGCAGGCGTTCCGGAATGCCGGCGTAATAAGCGCCAACTGCCGCCAGCAGGAACAAGGCACAAAGCGCACCTGTCGCCATCCGGGAAACCGGCAGCAAAGTCAGCCAGATGCGTTCGCGAGCCAGCATGCCGAGCGTGAAGTAAAAGAAGCCGTAGGCGATATCTCCAACGACGCCGGCGCCTGCGAAATGCAAGGCCACAAAGGCGATGAATGCGCCCGCCGCCAGCATGTCGGTGCGCAACATGGCAAGCACGTAAGCCAGGACATTGCAAAAGAACAGGGCGTAGAGGAACCAGAAGGGCGAGATAGGCACCCACAGGATTTCCAGCAACCGGTCGGCACCGACGGTCGCGTTGACGGCGCTCGAACCGGACAGGGCGACCTGAATGGTGCCCTGCACCAGTGACCAAAGGAAGTATGGATAGACGATCATCCTGAGACGGCCCAGCCAGAAACTTCCGGCCGGCTTGTCTCTGGAACCAGCGAAGAAGAGGCCGGATATGAAGAAGAAGACCGGCATATGGAATGTGTAGATAACATAGTCCGTAAGAACCAACCCGGAGTCCGGCGGCACGATGTTCGCGCTCAACAATCCGCGCAGGCAGTGGCCATAGACCACCAGGATAATGGCGATACCCTTGGCCATATCGAGCGCTTGCGACCGTTGCCCTGTGCTTGTTGACGCCAACGTCATAACCCGCCTTTGGCTGGATCCGGGAACCTTCCGACCTGAAACTGTAGCCCAACCGAGGCAGGCGGCCAGCGTCTCCTTTTGGCGAATGGGGCCATCGGATCGAGATGGGCAACCGCGCTGGAGGGTCACCTGTCCCAATCGATTTCGGAGCTTCCGGACAACCCAGCGGGTGGCAACGAAGCGGCATTCAACCTAAATAGCCAGGACTTGTACGGAGCCATTCATGACTGCAGCTCTTTTCCAGCCGATCACGCTCGGAAATCTCACCTTCCCAAATCGCATAGCCGTGGCGCCCATGTGCCAGTATTCCGCCGATGACGGTTCGGCCAGCGATTGGCATCTCCAGCACTGGATGAACCTCGCCATGTCCGGCGCCGGTATGGTCACCGTGGAGATGACCAATGTCGAGCGTCGCGGCCGCATCAGCCATGGCTGCCTCGGACTCTATAGCGAAGCCAACGAGGCAGCGGCCAAGCGTGCCCTCGATGCGGCAAGGCGCGTGGCGGCGCCCGGCACCAGATTCGGCACCCAGCTCGCCCATGCCGGCCGAAAGGCCTCCTGCCGGCGGCCTTGGGAGGGTGGCGGGCCCTTGCAGCCCGGCGAGGACCCGTGGCCGATCGTCTCTGCCTCGGCGATCCCCTATGACGAAGGCTGGCAGACGCCACACGCCCTGAGCGAGGACGAGATCTGGCAGGAGGTCGATCACTTCGCGCAGGCCGCCCGAAGGGCGGAACATGCCGGATTCGACTTCATCGAATTGCACGGCGCGCATGGCTACCTGATCTTCCAGTTCCTGTCGCCCCTCTCCAACAGGCGGGCGGACCGTTGGGGCGGCTCGCTTGAAAACCGGATGCGCTTTGCCGTGGAGGTTGCGCGCGCGGTGCGCAAGGCCGCCCCTTCCCTCATGCTGGGCATCCGCCTTTCCGTGAAGGAATGGGTGCAAGGCGGCTTCGACGTCTATGATGCCATCGAAGTCGCAAAGGTGCTCAAGGGCGAAGGCATTTCCTATATCTGCTGCTCCAGCGGCGGCAATTCCCCGCTACAGAAACTTCCCTCCGGGCCCGGCTACCAGGTCGATCTGGCCGATGCGGTACGCAAGGGCGCCGACATTCCCGTCCGCGCTGTGGGCCTGATCACCGAGCCGAGACAGGCGGAAGCAGTGGTTACCGAAGGCAGGGCGGATATGGTCGCCCTCGGCCGTGCCTTCCTTGCCGATCCGCGCTGGGGCTGGCGTGCGGCAGCCGCTCTTGGCGAAGAGATCCAGGCAGCCCCGCAATTGCTGCGCTCGGTCACCACCATGCGGCATTGGGTGGAGCAGGCCTGACAAACGTCAGGCAACCAATGACGGGCCGCCGCGTTCTGCAATCACCTCTATAACAGGTGATGAGCGGAGAACGAGGATGGCGAAGGTCGTCTATAAAATCGTCGAGCATGACGGGGGCTGGGCCTATCAGGTCGGCTCGACCTATTCGGAGACTTTTCCAAGCCGCGAGGCCGCGGTTCGGGCTGCAGAACAGGCAGCGCAGGAACAGCAGATTTCCGGAACCTCGGATGGCATCCAATACGAGGACAGTTCCGGCAACTGGCACGAGGAACTCTCCGACGGCCGCGACCGGCCGGAGACGGAGGTTTCGGAGTAGCCGTCCCGTTCAATTTCTGTTCGATGGCTCAATTCCAAGCAAAAAGGGCGGCCAGTGGCCGCCCCCTTGCATGGCAAAGCCGTTTGAGCCTTAGCCGTGCAGCTTGGCCGCGATCTCGGCCACCCGCTTGCCCTGGAAGCGCGCGCCTTCCAGCTCCTGCGCCGAAGGCTGGCGCGAACCGTCGCCTTCCGTGGTCGTGGTCATGCCGTAGGGCGCGCCGCCGCGCACCACATCGTTGCCCATCTGGCCCTGATAGGCATAGGACAGCGGCACGATGATCATGCCGTGATGCTGGAGCGAGGCCTGCGTGCTGATCAGGGCCACCTCCGCGCCGCCATGCTGGGTTGCGGTGGACGCCATCACCGAAGCGACCTTGTTCACCAGCGCGCCCTTGGCCCACAGCGGGCCGGTCTGGTCGAGGAAGTTCTTCAACTGGGAAGCCATGGCGCCGAAGCGGGTGGAGGCGCCGAATATGATGGCGTCATAATCCGCCAGTTCGAGCGGCTCCGCGATCGGTGCTTCCTGATCGAGCTTGTAGTGGGCGGCCTTGGCTACTTCCAGCGGCACCAGTTCGGGAACCCGCTTGACGGTCACGTCGGCGCCGGCTTCGCGCGCGCCTTCGGCCGCGGCCTTCGCCATCTGCTCCATGTGACCCCAGCTCGAATAATAAAGGACAAGCACCTTCGCCATTTCCATCTCCACGGTTGCGGCCGCGGACGCCACGTCCGCTTCGAATACCCGGGGCAATCTAGGGCGGTGCATGTTCATGGAAAAGTACCCCGGCGCCGACACACCGTTCACAAATCCTGCATCTTTGCGCAGTTCGCGCCAACGGGTTATGGGAAGGCGATAAAATGTTCGAGGAGTCGTTCATGACCGAGATCGTCACCGCCGCCATGCTCGTCATTGGTGACGAAATCCTGTCCGGGCGCACCAAGGACAAGAACATCGGGCATCTTGCCGATATCATGACTGCCGTGGGGATCGACCTGAAGGAGGTTCGCATCGTCCCGGACGACGAGGACGACATCGTCGCGGCGCTCAATGCCGTGCGCCAGCGCTATACCTATGTGTTCACATCCGGCGGCATCGGGCCGACGCATGACGACATCACCGCCGATTCGGTGGCAAAGGCCTTCGACGTTCCCTGTGAATACGACACCGCTGCCTACGCCATGCTGGAAGCGCATTATGCGAAACGCGGCATGGAGTTCACCGAGGCGCGCAAGCGCATGGCGAGGATGCCGCGCGGGGCCGCCCATATCGAAAACCCCGTCTCGGTCGCCCCCGGTTTCCGCATCGGTAACGTCCACATCATGGCCGGCGTGCCGTCCGTCTTCCAGGCCATGCTGGACAAGGTCGTCCCCACGCTGAAGACCGGCGTGAAGATGCTGACCGCTACGGTCCCCTGCCCCCTGGGCGAAGGCGTCATCGGCGGCCCGCTGTCGGAAATCCAGAAGGCGCACCCGCTCACCATCATTGGTTCGTACCCGAAATTCGGCGAAGGCAAGTTCTGGACCGAGCTGGTGGTGCGCGCCCGCTCCGAGGATGCGCTGGAGGCAGCCCGCAAGGATGTCGAGGCCATGGTGAGGGACCTTAACGAAGCAAGTTGAGGCGACACGGAACCGGAAGCGTTCCGGCGCGTTTAGCTTGGCCATTTTTCTATCGAAAAGGGGCCGGCCATGTCGTTCAAGACCATTGCAGCCATATTGCAGGGCGAGCAGGAATTTCAGCGCGTACTCGATTGCGCCATTCCGCTGGCTTCCCGTCTCGAAGCTCACCTCGTCGGCATCCATGCCGAGGTTCTGCCTGTGCCCTACACGGCGGCGGCGGGCTTTCCTGACACCGACTTCATCCAGGTTTCTACCGAACTGAACAAGGAAGCCACGCTGAAGCTGCGCGGCACCTTCCACGAACGCGTCGAGGATGCAGGGCTTTCCTTCGAATGGCGAACGCTTGAAAGCTTCTCCGGAGACGGAACGCTTGCGGGCCTGCCCAATGTCCGCGCCGCGGACCTGATCGTCGCTGCCCAGCGCGACGTGGAAAGCGACGACGGAACCGATGTCGAAAGCCTTGTCTACGATGCCGGGCGGCCGGTTCTGATGGTGCCGCATTCCGGGCCGATCCTTTCCTCCTTCCGGCGTGTCCTGCTGGCATGGAACGGCAGCCGTGAAGCGGCGCGGGCGACGTTCGACGCCCTGCCCCTCCTGATCGAGGCGGATCAGACGGACATACTGATCATCGATCCGCCGGAAAGCTCCGACGACACCCCGGATGCCGCAGGCTCCCGCATCGCGGCTTCCCTGGGGCGGCATGGCGTATCGGTGGGCGTGTCGGTTCGCAATTCCCAAGGGCAGTCGGTGGAAACCCTTATCCAGGAAAGGCTGGCCGCCAGCGGCGCCGACCTTCTGGTGCTCGGTGCCTACAGTCATTCATGGCTGCGGGAACTGCTTTTTGGCGGAGTCACACGCTCCATTCTGCGTTCCGCACCGGTCACCGTCTTCCTGTCGCGCTGAATAGCAGGGGCCGGTTGCAGCCGGCCCCTTGCCAAGCATGTGGATTTCCGGCTAATTCCGCCCGCATTCCATATCATCTGCGCGCTCCAGCGCGCCTGCGGAGTGTGCCCGAAATGTCCCTTCCCGACAAAGCTTTCCCGGTATCCTGGGATCAGTTCCACCGCGATGCCCGCGCCCTGGCGTGGCGGCTGTCCGGTGCCGGCCAGCAATGGAAAGCCATCGTGTGCATCACTCGCGGCGGACTGGTGCCGGCGGCGGTCATTTCACGCGAATTGGGCATCCGTGTCATCGAGACGGTCTGCGTCGCCTCCTATCACGACTACAGCTCGCAGGGGCAGTTGCAGGTGCTGAAGGAGATCAGCCCGGTTCTCCTCGAGAATGACGGCGAGTCGATCCTTATCGTCGACGACCTGACCGATACCGGAAAGACCGCCGGAATCGTGCGCGCCATGCTGCCAAAGGCCCATTTCGCCACGATGTATGCCAAGCCGAAGGGCCGCCCGCTGGTCGATACCTTCGTGACCGAGGTCAGTCAGGATACCTGGATCTATTTCCCCTGGGACATGGGTTTCACCTACCAGAAGCCGATCGCCGACGATCAGGTGGGCTGAAAACCCCAGCCTGCGCCCGGAAGGCCAATGTGAGCGGATTTACTTTTCCTACACCATGAATGGCGTAGGCTTACCAAGCTGGCAAAATGATTCCATCCGGGCGCTGCTTCGATGCTGACGGGGCCACAATCTCACGCACATCTCGCCGAAAGGGTGCGCAAGCTGTTCGGCACGGTGCCATGCCGTTTGCAAGTGGCTGCCCTGCCCTGGCACGAGGTGGGCGGCGTGGTCGAGGTCATGCTCATCACCAGCCGCGACACCGGCCGCTGGGTGCTGCCGAAGGGATGGCCGGAAGCGCGTGAGCCGCTGTGCGAGGCGGCGGCGCGCGAAGCCGATGAGGAAGCCGGCATTTCCGGCCGCATATCTCCCGTCGAGGCCGGCCGCTATTTCTATGCCAAGACAATGTCCGGCGGCCACGACGTGCCGTGCGAGGTGCTGGTCTTTCCCCTGCTGGTCGAGAACATGACGGAACGCTGGAAGGAAAAGCGCCAGCGCACCCGTTGCTGGATGACCGGTGAAAAGGCGCAGAGCCAGGTCGCGGAACCGGATCTCGCCGAGATCATCGGCCACTTCTGCGCCAACCGGCATCTCTACGCAGCGGTCTGAATTCCGCCGTTCCCAGATACAAAAAAGGCCACCCGAAAGGCGGCCTTCCTGTTTTCCGGGAAAGGGAGCCGTTACTCGGCGTCCTTCTCAGCCTTCTTCTTCGGCGCAGCCTTTTTCTTCGGAGCTTCGGCCTCGCCTTCCTCGGCCTTGGCGGCAGCTTTCTTCGGCGCGGCCTTCTTCTTGGCCGGCTTGGCTTCAGCTTCGCCGTCCTCATCCTCGGCCAGAAGTTCTTCCTTGCTCACCTTCTGGTCGGTCACGGAAATCTCGCCGAGCAGGTGGTCCACCACCTTCTCCTCGAAGATCGGGGCGCGCAGCGTGTTCAGCGCCTCGGGGTTGCTGCGATAGAACTCGAACACTTCCTGCTGCTGGTTGCCGGGGAAGCGACGGACCTGCTCGAACAGGCCGCGCTGCAGTTCCTCGTCCGAAACCGTGACGCCGGCCTTCTCGCCGATCTCGGCCAGAACCAGGCCAAGGCGCACGCGGCGCTCGGCCAGGCGCTGATACTCGGCGCGGGCCTCTTCCTCGGTGGTCTCTTCATCCGCGAAGGTGCGGCCGGCCGCCTCCAGGTCGCGGTTGACCTGATTCCAGATGTTGGTGAATTCAGCTTCCACCAGCTTGGACGGCGCCTCGAATGCGTAGGCGGCGTCGAGCTGGTCGAGAAGCTGGCGCTTCACCTTCTGGCGGGTGATCGAACCGAACTGGCTCTCGATCTGGCTGCGCACGATCTCGCGCAGGCGATCAAGCGATTCGAGGCCCAGCGCCTTGGCGGTCTCATCATCGATCTTCAGTTCGCCCGGCTTGGCAACTTCCTTGACGGTGACGTCGAAGGTGGCTTCCTTGCCGGCCAGATTGGCAGCCTGGTAGTTCTCCGGGAAGGTGACGACGACCTGCTTTTCATCGCCGGCCTTGGTGCCGACGAGCTGGTCCTCGAAGCCCGGAATGAATTCGTTGGAACCCAGAACCAGCGGCTGGTCGGAGCCGGTGCCGCCGGCGAAGGCCTCGCCGTCGATCTTGCCGACATAGTCGATGGTCAGGCGGTCGCCTTCGGCGGCCTTGCCGTCCTTCGGCTCGTAGCTGCGGGTGGATTCGGCCACGCGCTGCACCTGCTCGTCGATCTCCGCCTCCGGCACGTCATAGACCGGACGGTTCACCTTGATGTCGGCGAAGTCCTTGATCTCGATCGGCGGGATGACCTCGTAGTTGAGGCTGAATTCGAAATCGGCGCCGCCCTCAAGGATCTTCTCGGCTTCCTTCTCATCCTCGGTCATGATGACCTCGGGCTGCATGGCGGCCTTCTCGCCGCGCTCGGTGATGATGGAGCGCGCGTCGTTGAGGATCTCATTGACCACTTCGGCCATGAAGGACTTGCCGTAGACCTTGCGCAGATGCTGCACTGGCACCTTGCCCGGGCGGAAGCCGTTGATGCGGACCTTGCCCCGGGCATCGGTCAGGCGCGTCATGAGCCTGGCTTCCATGTCGGTAGCCGGCACGACGACCTTGATCTCGCGCTTGAGGCCGGAGTTGAGCGTTTCGGTGACCTGCATCATCAAACCTTTATCTTGACCCATAAGACTGCAAAACGGCCCCTGCCGTTCACAGCCTGCCGGTGCATTCTTCCGGGGTTGGCTTCGGGGCGAAGCCGGATGAACCGGTCAAGGCTTGACCCAATCATCCGGGTAACGCTCCAAAATGTGAATAAGTCTTTGTTGTTCCTACTTCTTTTCACATTTTGCAGAAGCGGATCGTCGCATCCCGTCACATTCGATCCGCCTTTTGTCACAGGCGAGGCCAATTTTCAACCATCTTCGCGCCGTTGCGGGCGCATGTAAAACGGCCACCGGGCGGTCTCGTTCCCGTCACTGAACACATTGACAGCGACCGGCCTTCATGGGATTGGCGAGGCCGCGCGCATGTGGCGGAACTGGTAGACGCCCCGGATTTAGGTTCCGGTGCCGAAAGGCGTGGGGGTTCGAGTCCCTCCATGCGCACCAGCATCCAAAGATGCCTGCGAAACGTGCCGTCACCCGCGGATCATTCGGCAGGCATCGTCTTCAGGAGGCCGACAGGGCGTTGTCCCAGGTCTGATAGAGCAGAGCATCAAGATGACACGATCCGACAAGGGTGAAGGCGTTTCACCGCGCAACGCCGACAAGCCATTCCGTCCCGACGTGGAACTTTATGATCCCTGGAGCCGGCATTTCGCCTCCGACCATCACCGCAACGAGTTCCGCAAGGCGCTCGAGGCCGGCGAGGACGAATAACGCCCCGTCTCCGCCGCGCGGCCGCCAGACGGCCAACTCAGTAGAGCGGCTCCTCGAACAGCATGTTTTCGCCATCCATCAGGGCCTTGACCTGCGCCGTACCGGATGACGAGACAGCGGCCCGGACGCCGAAGGGCCGCACGCGCATGTCGCGCTCGATGGCGCGGCCCTCGCCCTCGGGCACGTAGAAGCGCTCGATGCCATAGGTAACACGGACCTCTCCATCCACATGCGCGAGGTTCAGAGGCGGAACCTGGCCGACAATATCCACTTCATCGGCTCCTGCCGGATTGGGCGGTGTCTTGAGCCAGGCGCCGCCGGCACGCCAATAGCCATCCTCTTCCCTGCGCAGGCGCACGGTGACGCTGTGCGTCGGGACCAGATCGTCCCGGACCTCGCCGATGTCGGCGATCATGGAGAGCGGCAGGCGCGAGATGTCGTAGTTCAGGATGACATAGTCTCCGCGCAGCAGATCCCTTGGGTCGACAGGCTCGACCTTCAGCAACACCTCGCGGCCGTCGCGCAGGACGGCGGCCCGGCCGACAATCATCCAGCCGAGGAACCCCACCTGGACGAGCGCCAGCAACAGCGCGGACAGGACAAGCTTCTTGCCATTGTTCATGCCCCGCTCCTTTCGGCCTGCGACCGGCCCATCCGGCCTTCAAGCCGAATGATAAGCGCGGCAAGAATGCCCAGCAGCACGGCGGCGAACAGGAAGAAGCCGGCAGTCCCCAGCATCGTGCCCATGGTGATGCCATAGATCAGGCACAGCTCGATGGCGAAGGCCAGATAGGCAAGCCCGCGCAGCCCGCGGCTCTGCGGTCCTTGCAGAAGAAGGGCTGCGACAATTCCGGCCAGGGTTACGGCGGCCGCTATTATAAAGCCGGGTCCCCCTTCCAGTTCGACCTGGATCAGCGCCATGGCCACCAGGAAGGCGATCAGGGCATGCAGCGGCAAGCGGCCGTTGATGCGCACGATGTTGTCGGTTTCGCGCGGCGCGATATGCGCAACCGCAAAAATGCCCGCCGAAACGCAGGCCATCAGGAAGCCGACCTCGAAGGCATCGCCATCCGCCGCCAGCCATGTGACATAGGCGACGAGCGACAGCAGGATCAGATGGCGCGCGGCTTGGCTGCGCGTCCAATAGGAAATGGCGAACAGGGCCGCCGCAATCGGCAGGAACAGAAGGGGCGTCTCCAGGTTGGAGAGCGTGCGCAGGCCGCCCAGGAGCGAACCGGCGAGCCATGCATCGGCAATGCCGACCGCCGCCACGGTGAGCGGGCCGGAGCGCAGGACAAGGGCCGCGACAGCGGTGGCGGCACACCAGGTCAGCATGGCGGCCGACTCGTCGCCGGACATGTGATACATCTGCCCGATCAAGGCCATGGATGCACCGAAGGCCGCCGCCGCGACGATCCAGGCCGCCTCGCCGAATGCGTCGTGATCCCTGCTTTTCAGAACCGCGCCACCGACGTAACCGCCGATTAACAGCGCAAACAACACAGCGACCCGCAAGAGCCGGGGAAACGCTTCCCAATTGGCGGCGACGAAGATGAGGATCGCCGCACCAAGCAGCAGCGCCGCCATCATGGCCAGCACGGTGCCGGACCCGAAGGAATTGCGGTCCCGCCGCTCTGCATCGGCGACCAGTTTCGCTGCCGTCGACCGGTCGATCAGCCCGGCCTTGGTCCAGCGCTCGACGTCTTGCCGAAGCCGCACAACGTAGCGCGCCATCATGCCTTTTCCATTAAATTAGTCGATTTAGAAAGCATCATTTCCAAGCCGTTGTTCAAGCGTCCTTTTTCGAATTTGGCCTTTTTATGTCACGGGTGTGAAACCGTCAGGATATTGCATTGCACAAAACGCATTGCTGCCATGCATCATCCGCTCTTTCAAAGCCCGCCGGTCGGTCGTATCTAAGCTGCGTACGAAGACGACAGAAACCGCAAGAACAATAAGACGAGCAAGACCATGAACCTGATCCGCAATTACCGCAACTGGCGCCGCTATCGGGAAACCGTTTCCGAGCTGAGCCGCCTGAGCAACCGTGAACTGAACGACCTCGGCATCAGCCGCGGCGACATTCACTTCGTAGCCCGCAAGTCGGTCTAACCCCTTCGGGGTGGCCATCACCCCGAACAGTTTCGCTGGTAAAAGACGATGAACCTGATCCGCAGCTATCGCAATTGGCGTGCTTACCGCAACACGGTACATGAGCTGGATCGTCTGTCTAACCGCCAGCTCGATGATCTTGGAATATCGCGCCACGAGATCGAACAGGTCGTGCGCCGGGTGTTCTAGGAACGAGATTTCATCGAGGCGACCTCCTCCCCGCCCCGATGGATAAGGTCAGCCCCTCCTCCTCCCAATAAAGGCTGACCACCCAAACGGCGCCCGCCGGACCTCCTCCCCCGGCGGGCGCTGTTAAAACCCGAGATTTAGCTCCCCCTGGAGCAAAGAGTTTCGTCGAAGCCGACCTCCTCCCCGGCAACGACGATCGGTCGATCTTCTCCTCCTCCCTAGGATCGACCACCCAAACGACACCCGCCGGACCTCCTCCCCCGGCGGGTGTCGTCGTTTCGGGACCCCACGGCCAAGCGTGCCGCACATTGCATTCCACCAGCCAAAGGATTAAGTGCGCGGCATGAGCATCAAGCCCGTTCACATCATCGGCGGCGGCCTTGCCGGATCGGAGGCCGCCTGGCAGGCGGCGCAGGCCGGCGTCCCCGTCATCCTCCACGAAATGCGGCCCGTGCGCGGCACCGACGCCCACAAGACCGAGGGCCTGGCCGAACTCGTCTGCTCCAACTCGTTTCGCTCGGACGATGCCGAGACCAATGCGGTCGGGCTCCTGCATGCCGAGATGCGTCTCGCTGGCTCGCTCATCATGGAATCGGGAGATACCCATCAGGTCCCGGCCGGCGGCGCGCTGGCGGTCGACCGCGACGGCTTCTCGCAAGCTGTGACGGCGAAGCTGGAATCACATCCGCTCATCACCATCATGCGGGAAGAGGTGTCGTCGCTGCCGCCCGAGGAATGGGACCAGGCGATCATCGCGACCGGCCCGCTGACGGCCCCGGACCTTGCTGCGGCCATTGCCGCGAAAACGGGCGCCGACGCGCTGGCGTTCTTCGATGCGATCGCTCCGATCATCCATTTCGACAGCATCGACATGAATGTCGCCTGGTTCCAGTCGCGCTACGACAAGGTCGGCCCCGGCGGAACCGGCAAGGACTACATCAACTGCCCGATGGACAAGGCCCAGTACGATGCCTTTATCGAGGCGCTTCTCGCCGGCGCCAAGACCGAGTTCAAGCAGTGGGAAGGCACCCCCTATTTCGACGGCTGCCTGCCGATCGAGGTGATGGCGGAGCGTGGCCCGGAAACCCTGCGCCACGGCCCCATGAAGCCCATGGGCCTCACCAATGCCCATAACCCGACCGTGAAGCCCTATGCCGTCGTGCAATTGCGGCAGGACAACGCGCTCGGCACGCTCTACAACATGGTCGGCTTCCAGACCAAGTTGAAGCATGGCGAGCAGGTCGCCATCTTCCGCACCATCCCGGGGCTGGAGAATGCCGAGTTCGCCCGGCTGGGCGGGCTGCACCGCAACACCTACATCAATTCGCCGGAACTGCTGGACGGTACGCTTCAACTGAAGGCGCGGCCGGGCCTGCGTTTTGCCGGCCAGATCACCGGCTGCGAAGGCTATGTCGAAAGCGCCGCCATCGGCCTGCTGGCCGGACGCTTCGCCGCTGCCGCGCGGCAGGGCCGTCCGCTTTCGGCTCCGCCGGTCACCACCGCCTTCGGTGCGCTGCTCAACCACATCACCGGCGGCCACATCGTCTCGGACGACGAGCCCGGCAAGCGCTCGTTCCAGCCCATGAATGTCAATTTCGGCCTGTTCCCGCCCGTCGAGGTGCCGAAAGTCGAAGGCAAGCGCCTGCGCGGCAAGGAAAAGACCTTGGCCAAGAAGCGAGCCATGACCGCGCGCGCCTTGCAGGATTGCGGCGCATGGCTGGCCACGGGCGAAGTTACAAAGGCCGCCGAATAACCTTCCGGCGGCTACCGCCAGCCCCGCATGGCATGGCGCCACAAAAGCCAATGACGGCGCAGATGCGAAAGTGAGATGCCGCCGTCGAGAACGGCGCTCTCCCTGCCCTCCATGCGCCGCACCCAGGCGGATGTCATGGCCAGCGGCAGATAGGCCGGGCGCAATGTCTCGGGAAGCGATGCTGCATTCTTCTCGAAAGCCGACAGATGCTCCCTCGCCAGCGCGACCATGGCCGCCACGGCGCGCTTCGCCGTTTCGGCGTTCTCGCCCTTGATGAAATCCTGCGGTGAAGTACCGACCGCCCGGAGGAGATCTGCCGGAATGTAGCACTGGCCCCGCGCCCGATGCAGCGGCAAAAGCAGAAGCAGACCGGTCATGGCCTGCGCGCAGCCGGCGTGCCCCGCCAGTTCGGAAAAGCCGGACGCCTTGTCCGGGTCGAGCACCACGGACGCCAACTGTATGAGGGTGCACGCCGTTTCGCCGCAATAGCCTTCGAGATCGGTGCGCGAGGGCATCGGATCGTCGTAAAGGTCGAAAATCCGGGCTTCGAGATAGTTTTCGAAGGCAGGCAGCGGCAGGCTGTAGTCCTTGATTGTCGCGCGAAGAGCGTCGGCAACCGGTTGCCCGGTTTCTTCGCCTGGATAAGGGGCAGCCAGCATATCGCGCCACCATTGCAGCCGAACCTCGCCCGGCAGGGCCTCCCTGATACGGTCGCGCACCCCGGCAATCTCGGCGTTGAAGGCATAAAGCGCCATCAGCGGCGCGCGTTTCCCGGGCGGAGCGTAGAGAGTGGTCAGATAGCGGTCGTGATCGGCCTCGCGCACGGCCTGCGTGACCTGTGACGAAGCGTTTTCCATGGAATCAGTCGACGGCGATGAGTGCGGCCGCAACGGCGCGGTCGTCGGCAAGCAGCACGTTGTAGGTGCGCACGGCCGCACCGGTCGACATCGGGTCGGAGGTGATACCCGCTTCCTTCAACGTCGCGCGCAAGTCCCGCGGGATGGGGCGCAGATCCGGGCCGGTGCCGACCAGGAAAATCTCGACATCGGCCGCCTCCGCGAGGAGGCGGCTGAAATCATCGGCGGTCAGCCTGGCCGGGTCCTGCGGCTCCCAGCCATAGATGCCGGAGGGAAGACACAGGATCGACCCCTTGTGCGACATATCGGCAAAGCGGAATCCGCCGTTGCCATATGCCTCAATGGGCGCACGACCGGGGAAATGCGCTTCGCGTATGACGATGCCCTGCCCCATCTGCAATCACCGCCGGCCCTTGCCTTCCGCAGCCATTCGCTCAGCCGCCCGAGGCGGGAGCTATCGTGGATGACGGTCCCTTCTTGGACGTGTCTTCCTTCTCGAACAGGCCCGGACGCAGCTTGAACAGGATCAGCATCGGGCCGGCAATGAACACCGACGAATAGGTGCCCACGAAGACGCCGACGATAATGGCGAAGACAAAGGACGATATCACCTCGCCGCCGTAGAGATACAGCGACAGCAACGCCAGCAACACGGTCAGGCCCGTCAGGATCGTACGCGACAGCGTATGGTTGAGTGCCAGATTGATGACTTCTTCGATCGGCATCTTCTTGTATTTTCGCAGCATTTCGCGAATGCGGTCATAGATCACGACGGTGTCGTTGATCGAATAACCGACCACTGTCAGAATGGCTGCAACACTGGAAAGATTGAACTCCAGCCCGAAGAACACATAGATGCCGACGATGACGATCACGTCATGGGCGGTCGAAACCACCGCGCCGACGCCGAACTGCCATTCGAAGCGGAACCAGATGTAGATCAGCAGCGCCAGCATCGAGACCAGGATACCGATGGTGCCGGTCTTGGCCAGTTCGCTGGAGACGGTCGGGCCGACGGTTTCGACCCGGCGGAAATCATAATCCTCCGCGAATTCGCTCTTGATCTTCTCCACGGCGGATTGCTCGGCATTGTCGCCGGCATCCTGTGCGGCGACACGCACCATCAGTTCGCCTTCGTTGCCGAATTCCTGCACCTGCACATCGCCGAGATTCAGTTCCTCCAGGCGCGAGCGCACATCGGCGGCGTCCGCCTGCTGCGACTTCGCCTGGATCTCGATCATCGACCCGCCCTTGAAATCGACGCCGTAGTTGAAGTCCGTGACGAACATCATGGCAACGATGGCGACTGAGACGGCACCCGACAGGGCAAAGGCCCAGTTGCGGAAGCGCATGAACGGCAGCGACGGTTCCAGCGGCAGATAGTGCACGAGGCCCTTGGGGAATTCGGTGGGCCGTGCGCGCTTGATCCAGAATGCCACCATCCAGCGCGTCAGGGTGAAGGCGGTGAACACGGTGGTGACGATGCCGATGCCGAGCGTGACCGCGAAGCCGCGCACCGGGCCGGTGCCGATGTAGAACAGGATCACCGCCACGATGAAGGTTGTCAGGTTCGCGTCCACCACCGTGGCAAGCGCCTGCTTGAAGCCCTGGTCGAAGGACTGGACTATGGATTTCCCGTAGGATCGCTCCTCGCGGACGCGCTCGAAGATGATGATGTTGGAATCGACCGCCATGCCCATCGTCAGCACGATACCCGCGATGCCGGGCAGCGTGAGCGTCGAGCCGAGCGCCGTCAGGATGGCGATCATCATGGCCACGTTGGCGGCCAGCGCCAGATTGGCGATGAGGCCGAGCCTGCCATAGACCAGCAGCATGCAGACGATGACCAGAATGGCGCCGACGGCAGAGGCGAACTTGCCGGCGCTGATCGAATCCGCGCCGAGGCTCGGGCCGACCGTGCGCTCTTCCACGATGGTCAAGGTGGCCGGAAGCGCGCCGGCGCGCAGCAGAACGGCGAGGTCGTTGGCGCTCTGCGGCGTGAATGAGCCGGAAATCTGGCCCGACCCGCCGAGGATCGGCTCATTGATGCGCGGCGCCGAGATGACCTGGTTGTCGAGGATGATGGCGAACAGCTTGCCGGTGTTCTGCTGCGTCGCCTGGCCGAAGCGCGAGGCGCCCTTCGAATCGAAGCGGAACGAAACCACCGGCTCATTGGTGCGCTGGTCGAAGGTGGCCTGTGCGTCCACCAGATTCTCGCCCGAAACGATCACCCGGTTCTCGATGAGATAGGGGATCGGCGGATCATCGCGCGAGAACATGACGGTGGAGCCTGCCGGCGGACGCCCTTCCATGGCTTCCTGCACCGGCACCGTCTGATCGACCATCTGGAATGTCAGCTTCGCGGTCTGGCCCAGAATATCCTTCAGGCGCTGCGGGTCCTGCAGGCCGGGCACCTGGACCAGGATGCGGTCGTCGCCCTGACGCTGGACGATCGGCTCGGTGGTGCCGAGTTCGTTGACGCGGCGGCCCACCACCTCGATCGACTGGTTCAACGCCGTGGCGGTGCGATACTGGATGCCCGCATCCGTCATGGTGAAGCGGAGCACGCCGGGCTCCGGTTCGTCCATGGACATTTCCGTCACGCTGCCGGAGCCGAACAGGCCGGAGGAAACCGGCGTGGTCAGCGATGTCAGCGCCGCCTTGGCGGCCGCTACCTGGCCGGCATCGCGGATGCGCACCTGCACGACCTTGCCGGTGCCCGACAGGCCCGTATAGCCGATACGCGCATCACGAAGCTGTGTCCGGATTTCGTCTCGCGCACTTTCCAACTGGGCCTTGATCAGGTCGTTGGTATCGATCTTGAGCAGGATGTGCGACCCGCCCTGCAAATCGAGGCCGAGCGTCATCTGCTTGGTCGGGAACCAACTCGGCAGCGAGGAGATCAGCGACTGCGGATAGATATTGGGCAGGGAAAGCAGCACGCCCAGCAGGACGACGGCCCAGATCGAAAACGTCTTCCAGCGCGAGAAATAAAGCATAAGTCGAGAACCTGTTGGCGTGCCCGTAGGCTATGCAATGGGGCCATCGGCCCGCATTACGGTTATTTCTTGGCGTTCTGGTTCGCCACCGGCTCGCCCTTGACGCGGACGTCGGCGATGGTCGAGCGCAGCGCAGTCACCTTCATCCCGCCCAGATCGATCTCGAGCTCGTTGTCGTCGATGACCTTGGTCACCTTGCCGACGAAACCGCCGCCGGTAACCACCGTATCGCCCCGACGAATGGCCGCAAGCATCTCGCCGCGCTTTTTCATCTGCGCGCGCTGCGGGCGGATGATGAGGAAATACATTACCACGAAAATGAGGATGAAAGGCAGTATGCTGACGAACATATCGGGTGCGCCGCCTGCGGCCTGCGCGTATGCCGGGGTCACGAACATGAACAACTCCTGGATTGTAAGGAAAGCCGCAATCCGGCCAGAAAATCCGGCCGGAATATAGTCGCTCAAGCAGCCATTGCAACCGCGCTCGGCGGCCAATCCCGCGCTTTTCGCTCCATTCCGTGCGTGCTACAGCCTGTTCGTTCCTCAATTGACAGATACGAAACAATATTACCCATGACCGATAACAACATCGATATCCTCACCCGCAAGCTCGACCGCCTGATCGAGGCCGTGAACCGCCTGGCGCCGCCGCAGGCGCCGCCGAGCGACCTCGAAGCGGCCGATTGCTTCGTATGGCAGGCCGAAATGTCGTTTCTGGAGCCGGTGCACAGCGTCAACCGCGTCGACATCGACCTGATCAAGGGCGTGGATCGGGTGCGCGACATATTGGTGGACAACACCGAGCGCTTCGCCGCGGGCCTGCCCGCCAACAACGTGCTTCTGTGGGGCACGCGGGGCATGGGCAAATCGTCGCTGGTCAAGGCTGCCCACGCGACAGTCAACGCTTCCACCAAAACCGACAAGCCCCTGAAGCTGATCGAGATTCACCGCGAGGACATCGACACGCTGCCGAAGCTGATGTCCATCCTGAAGGCCGCGTCCTATCGCTTCATCCTCTTTTGCGACGATCTCTCGTTCGACCACGACGACACCTCCTACAAGTCCCTGAAAGCGGCGCTGGAGGGTGGTGTCGAGGGGCGTCCTCACAACGTGATCTTCTATGCGACGTCGAACCGTCGGCACCTGTTGCCGCGCGACATGATCGACAACGAGCGTTCGACCGCCATCAATCCCTCGGAAGCCGTGGAGGAAAAGGTGTCGCTGTCGGATCGCTTCGGCCTGTGGCTCGGATTCCACAAATGCTCGCAGGACGACTATCTGGCCATGGTGAGCGGCTATGCCGGCCATTACGGGCTGGACGTGGAGGAAGAAAACCTGCGTGCCGAGGCCTTGGAATGGGCGACCACGCGCGGCAGCCGCTCGGGCCGCGTCGCCTGGCAATTCATCCAGGACCTGGCCGGCCGGTTGGGCAAGCCGCTGGATCCCCATGCGACCGGCAAATCGCGCGCAGCCGATCCGGCGGTTTGATCGAACATCGGACGGAGAAGCGGCCACCGCCTTTCCGTCCCTCCTTTCCTGCCAACTGAAAAACCCGCCCTTTTGCAAGGGCGGGTCGAGCGGGCGGGCCGGACTGGAGGTCAGGCGGCCCGCTACGGGTCGTTCCTGTTATTCCAGGAGGGTCGACGGATCGACCGGCGCCGAATTCTTGCGGACCTCGAAGTGCAGCTTGGGCGATGTGGCGTTGCCGCTCATGCCCGAAAGCGCGATCTGCTCACCGCGCTTGACCGTCTGGCCGCGCTTGACGTTCAACTCGCTGGCATTGCCGTAGACCGTCACCAGCCCGTTTTCGTGCCGCACCAGAACGGTATTGCCAAACTCCTTGAGGCCATCGCCGGCATAGATGACGACGCCGTTTTCGGCCGCCTTGACCGGCGTGCCCTTCGGCACCGAGATATCGATGCCGTCGCCGCCCTGTCCGAAGCCGGAAATCACCCTGCCCCGCACCGGCCAGCGCATCTTACCGATGCCGGTCGAATCGGGAGCGGCCGCGCCGTCGTCCTCGACCTGCTCGACCGCCTTGGTCGCCTGCTTGGGCGGCGTGTAGGAGGCAAGCTTCTCGCTCGGTGTCTGCTGCTGGGCGACCGGCGGCGTGGAGGCTGTCTTGACCGGATCGACATTGGCCGGCTTTGCAGCCGCCACCGTGGGCGTGGTCGCCGCCGCACCTGCCGCACCCGGGAGCTTGAGGGTCTGGCCGCTGCGAATATTGCCGTCGGCAAGTCCGTTGGCCTGCTGCAACGCAGCCACGCTCACTCCGGTCTTGCGCGAGATTGCCGACAGCGTATCGCCCTGCTGCACCGTGTAGCTGCCGCCAGCGGCCGGCTTGGCTGGCTGCGGCTGGGCCGCCACCTGCTGGGGCTGGGTGAGTGTCGGCGCATTCGCGAGTCGCTTTGTCTCTTCGCCGGCGGACTGGAACGGCTTGTTGGACGGTGTCGGCGCGGGCTGCGCCTGACGGACGGTCCCGGTTGTCGTGGTATCGACCGCCGGAGCGGAAGCCACCTGAACCGGGGCCGGCGCAGGAGCCGGCTGGGCCTGTGCGACGGAAGGCTGCGAAGGCGGCGGCAGCGAAGAGCGTCCGACCGAACCGGAGCTGTAGCCACCGCCCGTCGACACAGGCTGGGCAGCGACATCGCCGGGGTATGGCTGGGAAGCCTGCCCGTAGTTGCCGACATTGGCCTGTGGCGTCGAGGCCGTGGTGATGCCATCCAACCCATCGGCGAAGCGCATTGCGCCCGAACTGCAACCCGATGCTGCGGCGGCAATCACGAGGACGGCACAGCCTCGCGCCAGATTGCGCCCTTTTGCCTTCAAAACGCTGAACTGCATGACACTACCCGCGCTGACCCGGAACGAACTGGGTACGATTAAAGCGCGTTAATGTTACTGGTCGGTTAAACCATTAAATTCAGCGGAAATTTTCTTAAAAGCTGTGGTCAAATGACGGCCGCGATGCCGTGAAGGATCGGCTGAAGGCGCACGATGCCGATGTCTTCGCGTTCGAAACGGCTACCCACCTTGGTCAGCTTGGCCACCACCTGCTCGCCCTCCTCCGGCCCGATCGGCGCGATCACCACGCCGCCGCTGGACAGTTGCTCGAGCAGGAAACGCGGCAGGCTCTCGAAGGCTGCCCAAACCACGATGCGGTCGAAAGGCCCCTCGTTGGGCAGGCCGTTGGACCCGTCGGCATGGCGCACGATGACGTTGGAGATGCCGAGCGCCTCGAAGCGCTGGCGCGCCTGCTCAGCCAGCGTCCTGTAGCGCTCGACGGTCACCACCCGCCCGGCCACCCGGGACATGACGGCGGCCGTGTAACCCGAGCCGGTGCCGATCTCCATGATCCGCATGCCCGATTCCAACGCCATGGCGGCGAGGATGGCCGCCTGGATGTCGGCGCCCTCGATGGCCTCGCCGCACTCGATCGGCAGCATGCGCTCCGACCAGGCGACCGCACTGAACTGTGGCGCCAGAAAACCGCGCCGCGGCGTGGCTTCGATCGCGGCGATGAGCGCCTTGGGAACGGTTCCCTTGCCGCGCAGGCGCAGCAGGAAGGCGGCAAACCCCTCGCGATCGTCGTCCGTCATGCCAGAGCCTTGGTCAACTGATCGCGGATTTCGTAGGCGGTGAAGTCGAGTTGCAGCGGCGTGACCGAGACATGGCCGTTCTCGATCGCATGAATGTCGGTGCCGGCCTTGCCGTTGCTTTCGCCCCGGCCGAACCGCATCCAGTAATATGGCAGGCCGCGCCCGTCGCGGCGTTCGTCGATCCACAGGCGATGAACGACCTTGCCCTGCGATGTCACCTGCGTTCCCTTCACGTCCTGCGGCGCGCAATTGGGGAAGTTGATGTTGATGAGCACGCCTTCCTGCTGCGGCATGGCCAGAAGCTTCTTCAACAGGGCAGGCGCAAGCGCTTCCGCCGTCTCGTAAGGCACGACGCGCTCCTCGCCGTCATGGCTGTAGGCCTGGCTCAAGGCGATCGAGCGAATGCCGAGCAGCGTACCTTCCATGGCGCCGGCCACCGTTCCCGAATAGGTCACGTCGTCGGCGATGTTGGAGCCGGAGTTGATACCCGACAGAACGAGGTCCGGCATGCCGGGCAGGACCTTGCGGGCGCCCATGATCACGCAGTCGGTCGGCGTGCCGCGCACGGCATAGCGCTTCTCGCCGATCTTGCGCAGGCGCAGCGGCTCCGAGATCGACAGCGAGTGCGCATAGCCGGACTGGTCGTTCTCGGGGGCCACGACCCACACATCGTCCGACAGCGTCCGGGCGATACGTTCAAGCGATTCAAGGCCTTCGGCATGGATGCCGTCGTCGTTCGTGAGCAGGATGCGCATTATTTCACTTCGATCTTTTCGAGACCGCCCATATAGGGCCGCAGGGCATCGGGGACAGCGATGGAGCCGTCCTCGTTCTGGTAATTCTCCATCACCGCGATCAGCGCGCGGCCGACGGCCACGCCAGAACCGTTCAGGGTATGGACGAAGAGGTTGCCCCTGCCGTCCTTGTCCTTGTAACGGGCATTCATGCGCCGGGCCTGGAAATCGCCGCAGACCGAGCAGGAGGAGATTTCGCGATAGGTCTTCTGCCCCGGCAGCCACACTTCGATGTCGTGGGTTCGGCGCGCGCCGAAGCCCATATCGCCGGTGCACAGCACGACGGTGCGGAACGGCAGGCCCAGGCGCTTCAACACCTCTTCGGCGCAGGCCGTCATGCGCTCGTGCTCCTCGATCGAGCTTTCGGCGTCGGTGATCGACACCATCTCGACCTTGTAGAACTGGTGCTGGCGCAGCATGCCCCGCGTGTCGCGGCCGGCGGAACCGGCCTCCGAACGGAAGCACGGGGTCAGCGCGGTGAAGCGCATCGGCAGCTTTTCATGCGCTGTGATCTCCTCGCGCACCAGATTGGTGAGCGGCACTTCGGCGGTGGGAATGAGGCCCAGCCTGTTCTCGCCATGGGGCACGAAGAACAGGTCTTCCTCGAATTTCGGCAGATTGCCGGTGCCGAACAGCGCATCGTCGCGCACCAGCAAAGGCACCTGCACCTCCGTGTAGCCATGCTCGGTCGTGTGCAGGTCGAGCATGAACTGGCCGAGCGCCCGTTCCAGCCGCGCGAGCTGGCCCTTCAGCACCGTGAAGCGCGAGCCGGACAGCCGCGCCGCGCGCTCGAAGTCCATGAGCCCGAGCGCCTCGCCAAGGTCGAAATGCTCGCGCGCCCAGTTGGGAGGCGGCGTGACCTTGCCGACCTTGCGCAACTCGACATTGTCGTTCTCGTCCTTGCCCACCGGAACATTGTCCAGCGGCAGGTTGGGAATCACGGCGAGCGCGTCGTTCAACGCCTTGTCCAGACGGCGCTCTTCCGCCTCCCCGTCCTGGATGAAGGATTTGATGTCACCCACCTCGGCCTTCAGCTTCTCGGCCAGTTCCATGTCCTTAGCGGCCATGGCCTTGCCGATCTCCTTGGAGGCGGCATTGCGGCGCTCCTGCGCCTGCTGGAGCTTCAGCACATGGGCGCGGCGCGCCTCATCGCGGGCGACAAGGTCATCTACCGTCGACTTCGCCTCGGCCTGCGACCACGAACGCTTCGTCAGTGCATCGACAAGAGCGTTGGGGTTCTCGCGAATCCACTTGATGTCAAGCATGGCAGGCCTGTTCCCTGGTGAAGTGTCATGGGCCTAAACCGCATCCCAAGACGTTTCAAGCTTGGGCCATGGCAGGGACCGCAATTTTTCACCGATTGGCCCGTTTCTCGATGTCGCTTCTTGCCGATCCGGGGAATTGGGAGGAATGTGCGCTTCGCCGCGCACGGCAAAACAGAATCACAGCAAGCGCGAAAGTCCAAGAGCCGATGACCGATTTCGTCCTGCCGCCGCCGCCCGTCCCTTCCGTCGCCGTTCACGACAGCAGGCAGCGCTTCGCGGTGCGGCGCATCTTCTGCGTGGGGCGCAATTATGCCGCCCATGCCCGCGAGATGGGCAATGACGAGCGCGAGCCGCCCTTCTTTTTCACCAAGCCGGCCGACGCCCTCGTGGATTCGGGCAGCACCATTCCTTACGCCGCACTGACCCAGAACCTTCATCACGAGATCGAACTGGTGGTCGCCATCGGCAAGGGCGGCGTACTGATCAGCCGCGATGCGGCGCTCGACCATGTCTGGGGCTACGGCGTCGGCATCGACCTTACCCGGCGCGACCTTCAGGATGTGGCCAAGAAGATGGGCCGGCCGTGGGATTGGGCCAAGGCGTTCGACCAGTCCGCGCTGTGCGGGCCGCTTGTGCCTGCACAGGCCAGCGGCCATCCGCAGAAGGGGCGCATCCGGCTTGCCGTCAACGGTGAGGTGCGCCAGCAGGGCGATCTCGCCGACATGATCTGGCCGGTGCCGGACATCGTGGCGATCTGCAGCGAAGCGGTGGAGTTGCAGCCGGGCGACCTGATCTTCACCGGCACGCCTTCCGGCGTCGGACCCGTCGCCGTCGGCGACCGCCTCAGCGGCGAGGTTGAAGGCGTCGGCACGGTCGAACTGGAAATCGGACCGCCACGTTAAACAGGGGCATTCTGGCGAACGCGCCCCTGCGGCTCCAGTTCGCCGGACGCAAATACCCTAGGAGGCCGAGGTGCGTGGGCCGGCCTTCCGGCGTCTTTCGTAGAACATCACCAGGGTCTCCGCGATCAGCGCCGGCTTCTCCTCGCCCTCGATATCAATGGTGTTGAGGAATTTCATCAGATACTGGCCGGGCGCCTTCTCCTGCATCGACAGCAAGGTGGCGCGCAGGCGTACCCGGGAGCCGACACGAACCGGCGACAGGAAGCGCACCTTGTCGAGCCCGTAGTTGAACGCGGCTTGCGTGTTCTCCGGAATGGCGTCGATTTCCTGGCAGAGCGCCCCGATGATCGACAGCGTGAGATACCCATGGGCAATGGTGACGCGCAGCGGGCTTTCACGCTTCGCGCGCTCGGGGTCGACATGCAGCCACTGACGGTCACCGGTGCATTCGGCGAACTGGTCGATCCGCGACTGGTCGACCAGCGTCCACGCCGAAACGCCAAGCTCCTGCCCGATCATGGTCTTCAGTTCATCGAATGTCGGTGGTCGCTTTTCCATTTCGCCTTTCCGGCACATGCCGTACGCCTGTTTCACCCCCGGTTACGACAACCTGGCACCGAGGGCAATGTTTCCCGAAGACTGGCCAGACATTTCCCAGGAACCGGCTTCATCGAAAAGATCAACCGAGCTCGGTGAAATCCGGAGACCATTCCGATTCCTGTTCAGGTAAGGAATATCCTCTCGAAGACATAGAGCACCACGCCGGCAATTCCACCCACGATCATGCCGTTGAAGCGGATATATTGCAGGTCCTTGCCGACATTGATTTCGATCAGCCGGGTAAGCTGCGCAAGATCCCACCGCTTGACCTGATCGGCGATGAAGCTCGACACGCCGCTTTTCTGGCTTTCGACGAAAGCGGCCAGCGCCACGATGAAGCCGGCGTTCATGTCGGCCTTCACTTTCGGGTCCTGTGCCAGATGACGGCCGATCTCCACGAACATGTTGGTCAGATGCGACTGGATCGCCGTATCCTTGCCCGTCGCCCCCTGTTCGATGAAGCTGCGCAAGCTGCCCCACATGGTGCCGACCAGATCGCGCATCTCCGGTCGCGCCAGCAGGTCGCGCTTCAGCTTGTCGGCACGTTTGGCGTAGTCTTCCGACGTCTTGAGCTGGACGATGAAGCCCTGCACGAAACGGTCGAATTCCTCGCGCAGCGGATGGTCGGGGTCGGCCATGACGTCGTCCAGCAACGTTGCCGCCGAAGCGACGATCTTCTTGAGGAGATAGGCGTCGGCCCGGAAAAGGTTGAACAGCGTCGGCAGCTCGGCGCGGATCTTTTCCCGCATGGCCTGCAAGGCCTTCTCGTCGGCCAGGAAACCGGAGACGCCGCGCACCAGCTCGTCGAACAGCTTCTGATGCCCTCGGTCATGGGTGAAGGCCGACAGAAGATCGGCGGCAAGCGGCGCCACCTGCACCTTCTCCAGCTCGTCCATCAACCGGCGCCCGACGAATTCGCGCAACCCGGACTGCTCGACAGCCGCCAGCATCTGCGGCACCAGCCGTCCGACGAAGCGCGACAGGCCGGCGGCGCGTTTCTCGTCCGCCAGCCAATCGGCCACAAGGGCCGCGAAATCCACCTGCCTGAGCTTTTCGCGCACCGGCCCGGGCGCCAGGAAATTCACCTCGATGAAGCGGCCGAGATTGTCGGCAATGCGGTGCTGGTTGGCGGGGATGATCGCGGTGTGCGGGATCGGCAGGCCGAGCGGCCGCCTGAACAGCGCCACCACCGCATACCAGTCGGCCAGCCCGCCGATGGTCGCGGCTTCGGCGAAGGCCGCGACCAGCCCCATGGCGGGATAGCTCGGCTCCAGCATCTTGGCCGCGGCGAACAGGGCAACGCAGCCCAGCAGCGCCGCCGCCGCAGCAAATTTGGTGCGCCGAAGCGCGGCGATCTTGGCTTGGTCCTGCAAGGCGGCATCGCCATGCGCGACATATGCTGTCGAATTTTCCATTGCATCGGCCCGTTCGATTCTCCCGGCCATTATCGGCCCGGCGATGTCATGCAGCTATGGCTTGCAACCCGTCTTTGCCAACATCGCCCCTCCCCAGCATTAAACCGCCGAGGCGCTGGCAAGTTGCCCGTCACTTCTGTACTTGTTGCACCCCGTCCGTGACGTTCAAGGAGCGAGCATGCCTTCGAGGACCATCGACCATGCCTTCACCGCGCGGAGCAAGCGCGGCGCGGCCGCCGATCCCACCTATGCCGGCGCGCTGTCCTTCATGCGTCGCAAGTTCACCAAGGACGTATCCAACGCCGATGCGGTCGTCTGGGGCGTGCCGTTCGACGCGGCGGTCACCAACCGGCCGGGTGCGCGCTTTGGGCCGCAGGCGATCCGCCGCGCCTCGGCGATCCTCGACAACGATCCGCAATATCCGTTCTCACGCGACCTGTTCGAAAATCTTTCCGTGGTCGACTATGGCGACTGCCTGCTGGACAGCGGCAATCACCAGAAGACCCCCGCCACCATCGAGCGCGAAGCGACGAAAATTCTGAAATCCGGCGCCTTCCTGCTGACGCTGGGCGGCGATCACTTCATTACCTGGCCGCTGCTCAAGGCCCATGCCGCCATCCATGGCCCGCTGGCGCTGGTGCAGTTCGACGCCCATCAGGATACATGGCCGGACGACGGCAAGCGCATCGACCATGGCTCCTTCGTCGGCCGGGCCGTCAAGGAAGGCATCATCGACCCCGACCGTTCGATCCAGATCGGCATCCGCACCCACGCGCCGGAAACATTCGGCATCAAGATTCTGCATGGCCATGAGGTGGAGGAAATGCGCGCCGCCGACATCGCCTATGCGATCGTGGAACGCACCGGCGGGCGCAAGACCTACCTCACCTTCGACATAGATTGCCTCGACCCCGCCTTCGCGCCCGGCACCGGCACGCCGGTGGCCGGCGGGCCTTCTTCGGCCCGGATGCTTTCGACGCTGCGCCAGCTTGGACAGGTCGACATCGTGGGCGCCGATGTCGTAGAGGTTGCGCCGGCCTACGACCATGCCGATATTACCGCAATCGCCGGCTCGATGATCGCCATGCACTATCTCGGACTTCTGGCGGAACGGAAGGCCAAGCAGGAAGACGGCGCCAACAACACCTATTACGGGCAGGACATCTGAGTCCCTCCCGGCTTTCAGGCAGACAGGAATGAAACCGAAAATCTTCATCGACGGCGAACACGGCACCACCGGGCTCCAGATCCGCACGCTGCTGGCCGGGCGCGACGACCTGGACATCATCTCGGTGCCAGTCGAGCGCCGCAAGGAGAAGACGGCGCGGGCCGAATATCTCAACGCCGCCGATGTCGCCATTCTGTGCCTGCCGGACGATGCCGCCCGCGAGAGCGTGTCGCTGATCGAGAACGATACGACGCGCGTCATCGACGCCTCCACGGCGCACCGCGTCGCCGAAGGCTGGGACTACGGCTTTGCCGAAATGGACAAGGAGCAGCCGGCACGGATCGCCGCCGCCATGCGCGTGGCCAACCCCGGCTGCTGGCCGCAGGGGCCGATCGCCACGTTGCGTCCGCTGGTCGATGCCGGCCTGCTGCCGGCCGACTTCCCTGTGACCATCAACGGCATCACCGGCTATTCCGGCGGCGGCCGCACCATGATCGAGGACTACGAGGCAAAGGGTGAGAATGCCTGCGAATTCTTCCCCTATGGCCTCTCGCTCCAGCACAAGCACATTCCGGAGATCAAGGCCTATGGCCGGCTCACCCGTGATCCGATCATGCAGCCGGCAATCGGCAATTTCGCGCAGGGCATGATCACCATCGTGCCGCTGCAGCTGGGAACGCTCGACTACATCCCGAGCGGCGCCGATCTGCATGCAGCCATTGCCGACCACTACGCCGCCATTCCGGGTTCCGTGGTGGAGGTCGCGCCCTACGAGCAGGTCGAACGCGTGCCGGATATCGACCCGGAACGCTACAACGGCACCAACCGCATGAAGGTCTATGTGTTCGCCAATGACGAGCGCGCGCAGGCGCTGCTCATTGCCGTCTATGACAATCTCGGCAAGGGTGCGTCGGGCGCGGCCGTGCAGAACCTCGACCTGATGATCGGCAAGGGTCTTTGACGGCAAGGCCGGACTTTCCTCCCCACTGGAAAATAATCGGGGCGCGGCTGATTGCGGACACATTCAGCAGCCGCGTCTGGAAGGTTACGCTCGATGACGGCGCCCCTGCCGTTGTCAAGGACCTGAAACCGTTCGACGACGTCGAGGACGAGTTGCGCGGCGCGCACCTGCTGGCATGGCGTGACGGCCATGGGCTGGTGCGCCTGCTCGCCCGGGACGGCAATCGCATGCTGCTGGAATTCGCCGGCGAGCGGCATCTCACGCAAGTGCTGGAAACCGAGGGCGACGCAGCCGCCACGGAGATCGCCGCCGAAGTGATGCAGCGTCTGCACGCGCCGGGCGAGAACCCTGCCCCATCCGGCTTGCAGCCCCTGTCCGAGCGCTATGAGGCCCTGTTCGCAAAGGCCGGTCAGGATCGCGCGGCCGGCATTGCCTCTTCCTATGTGGAGGCCGCCGCGCTGGCGCAGCAACTGCTCGACGATACGCAGGACACACGCCCGCTGCATGGCGATATTCACCACGAAAACATCCTCGAAAGCCCGCGCGGCTGGCTGGCCATCGACCCCAAGGGCGTGCTTGGCGACCCGGGCTTCGATGCGGCCAACCTGTTCTACAATCCGCTGGAGCGGGACGATCTGTGCATGGACGCCGAGCGCATCGCCCGCATGGCGGAGCAGCTTTCGCGCTCAATGGATCAGGATCCGCGCCGGCTTCTCGACCACGCCTTCGCCTATGGCTGCCTCTCGGCGGCCTGGCATCATGGCGACGGCAATGTCGCCGACGAGGGCCGGGAACTGGCCGTGGCCGCCGCCGTGTGCGCCGTCAGGTCGGGTTTCTGATCTCGCCGGGCAGCGGATAGGCACCCTTGGTGCCGCGCCAATGCGCGGCGGCGAAGCCCAGCACCACCAGCGCAAAGCCCTGATGCGTCAGCGCAAGGTGCATGGGCACCTGCATCACCAGCGTGGCGATGCCGACGATCGCCTGTATCAGCACCAGAATGAACAGGAGCACGGCGCGGCGGGCGTGGGTGCTGCCCGGGATGCTGCGGCCGGTGGCGACCATGTGCCACAGCGCCACCACGAACAGCGTGTAGGCGCCGATGCGGTGGACGAACTGCACCGTCTTCGGATTTTCGAAGAAATTGCGCCAAACCGGCTCAAGCAGCAGCAGGTCGCCGGGAATGACCTTGCCGTCCATCAACGGCCATGTCGTGTAGCTGAGGCCGGCGTGCAGCCCGGCGACCAGACCGCCAAGATAGATCTGCACCATGACCAGCAGCGTAAGAATGCCGGCCAGTCTTTGCGTCCGGCGCCCGGCCGGGGCTTGCGAATGCGGTGCCAGACCGCGGGCCACCACCATGGTGGCCATGAAGATCAGGGAGGCGATGGTGAGATGGGTGGCGAGCCGATACTGGCTGACCGAGACACGCTCGACCAGCCCCGACGCCACCATCCACCAGCCGATGGCGCCCTGCAAGCCGCCGAGCGCGAGAATGCCTATCAGCTTGGGCGTCAGGCCGCGCTCGACACGCCGCGTCACCCAGAAGAAGACCAGCGGAATGGCGAAGAGGAAGCCTACGCCCCGCGCCAGCAGGCGATGCGCCCATTCCCACCAGAAGATGCCCTTGAACTCGTCCAGGCTCATGCCGTGGTTGATCTTCTCATACTGGGGAATCTGCTGGTACTTCAGGAATTCTTCCTGCCACTCCGCCTCGTTCAGCGGCGGGATGACGCCATGAATGGGCTTCCATTCGGTGATCGACAGGCCGGAGCCGGTCATGCGCGTCGCACCGCCGACGAGGATGAGGGCAAACAGGACGACCAGCACGCAATAGAGCCAGAAGCGGACCTGCGCGCGATTCCTCAACAGACGGTCCCGATCGGGCACGGACGATGCGTAATCGGCATTGGCAGCCATTGCGTGTCTCCAGCAACTCGAAGGAAGCGGCGGATAGGTGGACCATGGCGCGGTTGCTGGCAAGGCCGCACAGCGCGGCACGCCGTCGCGCCGCTTTGGCTTGCGCCAGGGATGCACACGCCCTATGCGAAGGAAACGGAAAGGACCGCCAGATGCCAGTTCGCCTCAAAAAGCTGATCGGAACGATCCTGCTGGTGCTGCTCGTGGTGGTCTATTCCATCGTCGCCACGCTGATCGCCGTGGCCCAGCTTTCGCAATCCGGGCCGGTCGTCCACCTGCTGTTCTTCCTGATCGGAGGGTTGGTGTGGATCCTGCCGGCCATGCTCATCATCAAATGGATGGTGCGCGAACCGAAGCCGCGCAAACCGGCGCGCAATGGTTAGAGAATTTCTCTAACCATTTGTTTTCACGCAATTCCGGACGCAAAATCGCTTCGCAGTTTTGCTGGAATTGCTCTTAGCTCGACGGCGCACGCACCGCTTCGGTGGCGTCGATCGCCTGCCGCAGCCTTGCATCCCGGCCATAGACATCGCCGAAATACTCCACCTTGCCCGACATATCCGGCCAGGCGGTGAAATAGGCCACGTAGACCGGAATCCGGCGCGTCACCTTTTCGGTCGAATGTCCTTTTTTGAGCTTGTCGGCGATGTGGTCGACCGAGGTGCCGAGCACGGCGGCCGCCATGCCGCGCGGGTCCTGCAAGCGCACACAGCCATGGCTCAGCGCACGCATATCGCGCTGGAAGAACGATTTCTGCGGCGTGTCGTGCATGTAGATGGCATGCTTGTTGGGGAACAGGATCTTCAGTTCTCCCAGCGCATTCGCCTCGCTCGGCGCCTGGCGCACGTTGAACGGCACCTTGCCGCCATATTGCGACCAGTTGATGGAGGACGACGGGATGCGGCGCCCCTTCGCATCCGTCACCTCGTAGCCCGACCGGTCGAGATAGCCCGGATCGCTGCGCAGCCTCGGCAGCATCTCGTTGACGATGATCGATTGCGGTACGCCCCAATAGGGATTGTAGTCCACCTGCTCGATCTCGTCGTAGAAGAAGCTGGTCTGGTTGGTCGTCTTGCCGATGACGGTGCGCGTCTTCAGCTTTTCCTCGCCGCCCTCGATATAGCTGGCGGTGAAGGCCGGCTGGTTGATGAACACGCGCGGACTGCCAAGGTCGGAGGGCAGCCAGCGGATCTGCTCCATGGCGATCCGCACTTTTTCCAGCCGGTCGGCCTTGGATTCGCCGGCCACCACGGAAACGGTGCGCGGGCCGATAATGCCGTCCGGCTTGAGGCCGGCCTTTTTCTGCACTTCCTCGAATACCGGCACCAGTTCGGGGTCGTAGGTCTCGCTGCCTGCCAGGCGCGCCAGCGTCTCGCCATGCCGGGTGCGCATCTCGTCATCGAGGCCGCGCTGGATCAGCGTCAGCAGCTTCGGCAACTCAGGGCTCGACTGGCCCGGTTTCAGCAACAGCTTTGGATCGACGACGATCTCGTTTTCCGCACTCGCCTCCAGGGCTTCGAGCTCGACGCGCAAGGCCTCGTATTCCGGATTTTGCGGATGGCGCGATTCCAGATAGGCGCGAACCTCGCGGGTATGGGCGAGAATGCCGAGGACACCGGGCAGGTTGATAGACTTGGCTGGGAAGTCATAGTAGCCCGAGATCCGGTTGGGCTGCACGCGGCCCTGGCGCGCATCGCGAACATATCGAAGCACCTTTGCCGACAAGGCCATCTCGAAGCGCATGAGATCGTCGGCGCCCGGCCCCGTGGCCGGCACGTCAACCGCATAATCGGCCGGCAAGAAACCGTGACTTGCCGCGTCGCCAAGCACGCGTACGGCTTCGCGGGCCTTGTCGTCGATGGCGCCGTTCGAAATCCAGACGAATTCCGGATTGGCGGTGTAGTGATCGACCAGCGCCTTGGCGATGGCCGGCTCGGCCAGCAACTGGAACCCTTCCAGCCCGCCCAGCGCCTGGCGGAACGCATCGGCATTATCCGCAGGTGTGAAAGCCGCCTTCTGCGGCACAGCCATCAGCGCCGTGAAATCCACCTGCGTCAGCTTGTCAGGCTTGTAGGTGTTGTAGCCCGGGCTCGAAATCCTGGTGATCGGCGCTGCTTTCCTGGGCGCCGGCGGTGGCGGGAACTCGCCTTTCAGAGGTGCCGATTGCCGCCTCGACTGCCCGCCGAACAGCATGTCCATCAGGGTCTGGGCATTCGAGGGCTGCGCGCCCATTGCAAGGCTCGCGCCAAGCACGGCCAGCGAAACGAGCCGTATCCTCTTCCCCAATAGCTGCATCAACGACCACCTGCTCTGGAAGCGACCCCGGCTTGTCGAGCGCATCGGTCCACCCGACCTTCCAAGGGCAATTATATTGATTCACCCCTGTTTGGTTAAATTTGTCTGAATTTTTCGGCCCGGGTGGCCACCAGCTGCTCGCTGTGCCATCAATTCCCGCCAGCAGACATTGAGTGGAGGAATGGCGCATGAAGAAGGGATTCCGTGCCTTGCTGGACGAGGCCAACGCCGAGGTCGAGGCCATTTCGCCTGACGAGGCCGCTGCGCTTCTGGGCGACGAAAGCGTCACCTTCGTGGACCTGCGCGACCCGCGCGAGATCGAGCGCGAGGGCAACATGCCCGGCGCCCGGCACTGCACGCGCGGCATGCTGGAGTTCTGGATCGATCCGGAAAGCCCCTACCACAAGCCCTTCTTCGCCACCGGCAACACCTTCGTGTTCTTCTGCGCCGGCGGCTGGCGCTCGGCGCTCGCAGCCAAGACCGCGCAGGACATGGGCCTGGAGCCCGTCAAGCATATCGAGGGCGGCTTCGGCGCCTGGAAAAAGGCGGGCCTGCCGGTCGAGCCCGCAGTGAAGAAGTCGTGAAACCAAAAGCGCCATAACAATTCAGGTTCGCTTGCCGCTTTAGATTGTTGTTTTCACGCATATTTAACCTCGGAAACAGCTCCTGTTTCGAGAGATTTTCTTCAATGCAGCAGCATCCGCACCTGACGGTCGCGGGTGACAAAATCCACTGCCCGCCCGACGACGGTCTTGTCGGCGAGGATACGGCGATGGCCAAGCCCTTCCGCCCAGTGCACTTCGACGTGAGGTCCGGCACGGCCATAGGCTCGCGCCTGCTCGGCCGATACTTCGCGATCGTCCGGCGCGTGGATCACCAGCGTCGGTAGGGGAAGCCCTGCAAGCTGGCGGTCGCCGAGGAAGTCGCCGAGCGGCCTTCCCGAAATCTGCCGCACGCGATCCGCCATGATGTCCTGCGAGCGGGGGCCGACATTGAGCATGCGGCTGTAGCCCTCGAACACCATCGGCAGCGAACTGGGCGCCGCGATCAGCACCAGCCGCTTCGTCTGCAAGGGGGCGATCCCGGCAATCGCGCCGGCTGCGGCGTTCACCGCCACGGCGCCACCGAAGGAATGGCCCACCACCGCCTCGAAAGGTCCGAACCAGTCGCCCACGGCGCTCGCGGCCTCGACCGCATTGACCATGGTGAGCTTGCGGCCGCCCGACTGGCCGTGCCCTGGCAGATCGAGCGAAACCACCCGGTAGCCGGCATCGCGATAGCCGGCGATCAGGAACCGCATATATTCGGTGCGCGAGCGCCAGCCATGCAGCACGAGGACCGTGCCGGGCTTGCGCCGCGACGGTTCCGGACGGAATTCATGCGCCGTCACGCGCCCGTGGCGCGTCGTCAGGCAGTGCCGGCGGGCGCCTTCCATGAAGTCTGCCGCACTCTGCACCGCCTTGCGCTCTCCCGGCGTCAGCTTGCGGGGATCGGGCGTGCGGCAAAACAGGGCGAAAGCGGCGCGACCCGTGACACCGGGAGCCAGCCTTTCGCCGACGCCGAACATGCACCGGATGACCTTCTGCCGAAATGGTGCCATAGTGTGAAATCCAAAACTGGTTCAACAGTGAACATTATTAGTTCAATAATGAACAATAAACAAGAGCTTCCCTGGGACAACCCCCGCTTTCGCAACTGGGTGTCGGTGGCGCGCGCCTGCCACGCGCTCGAACGCACGCTGGCCGTGCGGTTGGCTCCCCTGGACCTGAAGCCGGCGCAACTCGATGTGCTGATGAACCTCTATCGCCATCCCGGCATGTCGCAGCACGACCTTGCCCGGAAACTGCTGGTGGGGCGCTCGAACATCACCATGCTTTTGCCGCAGCTCGAAAAGCGCAAGCTTGTTCGGCGTGAAGGCGACCCCAAGGACAAGCGCATCCTGCGGCTGGCGCTGACGGCTTCCGGCACCGCGCTGCTGATGGACGCGCTGAAGGTCTATAATGGGCTGATCGAGATCGCGATGGCCGAATCGACACCGGACCAGTGCGATCTGGTCGGGGACCAGATGCGACGGGTTGCCGAAGTGCTCGACAAGGCCCGCGAAGGATGATCCTACAGATTCGAGATAGCTTGCAACCTGCTGTAAAATAAAGAATCAGCGGTTCCTGTCCCGGCTCAATCCCTTTTCGGCCAACTCATCCAGATAGGCCTGCCAGCGGCTATCCTTCTCCGTGCCGAGTTCGGCGAGATAGGTCCAGGTGAAGATGCCCGTGTCGTGGAAATCGTCGAACGTGATGCGCACCGCGTAATTGCCGACCGGATCGATGCGGGTGATGGCGACATCGCGCTTGCCCGGCACAGTCACCCGCTGCTCGGGCGAATGCCCCTGCACCTCCGCCGAGGGCGAGAGCACGCGCAGCATTTCCGCCGGTAGTTCGAACGGCTCGCTCCCCGGGAACGTGACGGTCAACAGCCTGCGGTCCTTCGAAACCCGCAATTCGCTCGGCGCGGTCATGGCGGCATCCTTTTCGACATGCGTCGGCTATCGTTACAGCACCCGCATGCCGGCCGCTACAGATGACGATATGTCGCGAACGACACGGCAATTCGTCTTGAACAGGGCCGCGCTTCGTATCACATAGTAGTATATAACGCTTGCACATGCCGAGCACCGGGAACTGTGGGAACGCCCAATGGACATGATCGACCCCTTCGGTCGCGCCATCACCTATCTGAGGGTTTCAGTCACCGACCGCTGCGACTTTCGCTGCGTCTATTGCATGGCGGAAGACATGGCCTTCCTGCCCAAGAAGGATCTTCTGTCGCTGGAAGAGCTGGACCGGCTGTGCAGCGTGTTCATCGAAAAGGGCGTGCGCAAGCTGCGCCTGACCGGCGGAGAGCCGCTGGTGCGCAAGAATATCATGCACCTCGTGCGCGAACTCTCGCGCCATCTCAGGAGCGGCGCGCTCGACGAACTGACGCTGACCACCAACGGCTCCCAGCTCTGGCGCTTTGCCGGAGAACTCGCGGACGCAGGCGTGCGGCGCATCAATGTTTCGCTCGACACCCTCGACCCCGACAAGTTCCATGCCATTACCCGCTGGGGCCATCTGGACAAGGTCATGGCCGGCATCGATGCCGCCCAGGCGGCCGGGCTCGACATCAAGATCAACGCCGTCGCGCTGCGTGGTTTCAACGATCTGGAACTGCCCGAGATGTTGCGCTGGGCCCACGGCCGCGGCATGGACATGACGGTGATCGAAACCATGCCGATGGGCGAGATCGACGCCGACCGCACGGACCAGTACCTGCCGCTTTCGGTGCTGCGCACGCAGTTGGAACGGCAGTTCACCTTGACCGATATTCCGTTCAAGACCGGCGGCCCGGCCCGCTATGTCGAGGTCGCGGAAACCGGAGGACGCCTCGGCTTCATCACGCCGATGACCCACAATTTCTGCGAAAGCTGCAATCGGGTGCGCGTCACCTGTACTGGCACCGTCTACATGTGCCTGGGGCAGGAGGACAAGGTCGACCTCCGGGCGCCGCTCCGCGCCTCGGAAGGCGACGATCTGCTCGACGCGGCGATCCTCCGGGCGATCGCCCACAAGCCGCGCGGCCACGACTTCGTCATCGACCGCACCGGCATCCCCTCGGTCAAGGGGCGCCACATGAACACGACGGGCGGGTAGGGCGCCCCATCTGCGAGGCGCCCCTATGTCAAATCAGCTCTTGAGGGCCACGTCGGCCCAGTTGGACACCGCCCAGCGCGGGTTGCTGGCGACGTTCTCGACACTGTCGCGCGCCACGGTGATGAAGCCCCACTCGGCGACGTTGATCAGCGGCAGGTCGGCGGCCACTTGTTTCTGGAACTCCTTGTAGAGCTCGGTGCGGGCGGCGGTATCCACCGTCTCTGCCGCCTTGTCGATCAGCG